>Ga0272443_10001344_pt1 | contig 36793 bp, 29 predicted proteins | sample SSMAcet12_FD_193581 | JGI IMG/M metagenome (GOLD analysis project Ga0272443, IMG submission 193581) | Marine sediment archaeal communities from Little Sippewissett salt marsh, Falmouth, MA, United States - SSM-Acet-12 | ecosystem: Environmental > Aquatic > Marine > Wetlands > Sediment ... | reverse complement strand
TTGAACTCGTTCTTGGATGTTTAAGATAATATCATGTAAAAACTTAACATCCAAGTCCGATGAAAAGGAGATCTATTCGATCTCAAATACCTTTTTATCTGGACAGATCCGGCTCCCGGCGCCATATTCCATCAGTATCAATTCTCTTGCCATAAAATGATAGAATATCCGGGAGGAAGGGATACAAAATCGTTTGATTTTCATTAACAATCAACTGTGTTCTATCCTTCCGGACCTCAACCCCTTTATGTAATGTCTCACCCAGGCGTATGCCAGCATGGAACCCGTGATATTCCCTATAACTATCCCGAACCATATACCTCTCAGACCGAGGTCCAGCACTATCCCGAGCAGGATGCTCATCATGAGGGTCAGAACGACGGTCCTCAGAACCGTCACCATAAGCGAGTGGAAACCCTTTCCTATCCCCTGGAACGCGGAACCCGACATCATGCCGAAAGCGACCGACATGTAGAACAGGGAAGTGATCCTAGTGAACATCACGAGATCGTCGAACAGATGCTCCGATCCCTCGGACCAAGTAAAGGCGAGCATTATGAAGGGTGCCAATGCGAACAGGAGGACGGAAACCACTATCTCGATGATAAGCCCCATCTTCACACTGTATCGGTGGGATTCGCTCAGCTTGTCGTACCTTCTCGCCCCGTAAGCTGCTCCCGCAACGCTCGTGTTCGCCGCGGCAATTCCCATCAGAGGCAGAATGGCGAACGTCGATACCCTCCAGCCCGTGGAGAATATGGCCACCCCGTCCGTACCCCCCACCGGTACTATCACCATGTTCATCGCTACCATGTTGATCGACATCGAAAGCTGGGTCAGGGATGCCGGAAGCCCGACCCGGCCGATATCCTTGAGTATTTCCCAGCGGAACTGGAAATCCCGGAAGTTGAAATCCACATACGTATCCCTCTTCAGGAATAGCCAGTAGAAGAGCAGGATGGAACTTGTGGTGATGGAGATGACAGTGGCCCAGGCGGCACCTGCGATACCGAGGTTCAAAAGAGGTATCTCGACCGAACCGATCCTGAAGCTCTCGTAGATGAAGATCGGGTCCAGCAGGATGTTCATCACGGATCCGAAGACGATCGCGTACATCGCCCTCTTGGTGTCACCCTCGGCTCTCAAAATGGCATTGGAAACATTGGTGAAGAAGATCACTATGGAAAACCCGAAAATGACCCTCGAATATGATACGGTGAGGTCCGTAACATCCCCCGCCCCCATCCCCCTGAATATCCAGGGTGCAAGTATGAAAAAGGGTATAGAGAACATAACCGCGATGCCGACCATCAGAACGATGGTGTGGATGGCCACATTGTCCGCACCCTCCTTGTCCTGTGCCCCTATCCTCCTCGATATGGCCGTACCTCCACCAATTCCCAGTCCGGTCGAGAGTGCCATGGCCATGAAGAAGAATGGATAGAAGAACCCCACGGCCGAAAGGGCGTCCGATCCGAGTCCGGATACCCATATCGCATCGGCCAGATTGTAGACTGTCTGAACGGCCATCGCAACTATCATGGGTAATGCCAGTTTGAGTATGGCCACCCTCGGATTCCCGAGAAGTGTCCTTACACCCTCTGTCCTCTCCGGCCGAGCGGAGGGAAGGGATACCGGGCCATCAGCCGGTCCCTTCAATTACACCCTCCATGAGGTCCCTTATTGGCTCCTTTCCGTTAATACGTGCTGCGTTCCTGTCCATTTGCCCCAGCACCCTCAGCGCGGTCCTTAGGTCCTCTTCTCCGACACCTCGCGTAAGTTCGGACAAAAGGTCGTCGAGAACCGACCTTAAAACCGGCCTCATGGCCTTTCCCTCATCCGTGAGGTAAAGAAGGTAGGACCTCCTATCCGAGGGGTTCCTTTTCCTCATGATATAACCTTTCCTGACCAGGTTTGCGGAGGCTCTCGCCGAGTTGGCCTTGTCAACACCCAGTATCCTCCCGACCATCTCCTGGCTCGATCCCTCACACCTGAAAAGGGCCATGAGGAACCTGTGCTCCCCGGATCCTATGTCGTAACCCTGGAGCCTCCTCCTGACGTAGATACGGCTCTGCCAGTTGATGTGTGATATAAGCCTTCCCATGTTCGCCCTGGCCATCCTCATCCCACCATTATAGTTGCGTATGCAACTAGATTATTAAAGCTTACCCCGATACAGAGCGGGGAAAAGGGTAATAGGCCCACTTACCTTGCACATGCGGTGGAAATCTGAAAAGGTCCGTGCTAAAATGGTCCATAAGGTCCGCAGCCATACTCATGTTCCTCTCCATGTTCCTCTTCCACGAGAACGTTTCGGACCATTTCCGGGCCCATTTCACGGGGGCCATAGAAGATGACATCATAAAGGGTGAATGGCACGTCGTCCTGATCAACATAGTCATCTTCCTCTCCTTCCTGGTACCCCTCTCCTTCCGGAGAAAGATAGACTGGAAAGAGTACTCTATAGTCGCCGCTTTCATCGTTTCCCTTTTCGTGGAGATGTACGGCATCCCGCTCACTGTCCTATTTGCCTCCGGAGCCGTTGGGGGCGGCACGGGGGTGAGGGCATCCACAGTGCTCTCTGTGGACCTGCTGGGTGTCACTTTCGGATTCACGATTCCCATGATCTACGGAACGCTCATGATGGTGCTCGGCACCGCTCTGATCGTCATCGGATGGGTATCGCTGTACCTGGGTATGAAAAGGAAATTGCTGGTCACGGATGGCATATATTCCATCTCAAGGAATCCCCAGTACGTTGGCTTCATCCTGATAATCCTGGGCTGGTTGATCGGCTGGCCCACCATTCTTGTCGTGATATTCGCACCGCTTCTGGTGTTCATGTACATCAGGCTTTGCGTGGTTGAGGGCAGGGAGTTGGAACGACTCGAAGGCTACGAGGAGTATTCCAAAACCACGCCCCTCCTCATATGAATCGGTAAGCGGCCCTCCGGTCCGATCAGAAGAGGTGGTCCTCGGTGAAGAACGGGTCCTCGGCAGGCCTCACGGGGATCGTCCTCTTCACACATGGTATATCGTCAAGTTCCTTCCTGAGCTCATCCGTATCCTCGGGCCTGCACAGGCAGTGGACGTTGGGACCCGCGTCTATCGTGAAGAAGGTTTCGATCCCCCCCTTCCTGATCCTGTGGACAAGCTTTATGACCTCGAGCGTGTCCGGACTCCAGTAGTAGAGAGGGATATCGGAGGTCATCATCACGGCATGCATGTACCTGCAGTTCTTCTCAGCGATCTCCCCCACCGTTTTAAAATCATCATCGAGAAGCGCCCTTACGACCTCCTTTGCCTGCCTCTGTGATATATCCGCCCTTATGCCGTTGAAGGGGCTGGTCCGGGCGAATCCGTGGCCCACCTCCGAAGGCACCTCTTTTACGTTCTCCCCGACAATAGCTATTACCGCTTCCATCCGGAAGCACTCGGAGCCGCGGATCTTTTCGGCCATCGAGGAGGAGTGGTCCGCTCCCCGGTGCCAGTATACGAAACCTCCGAACAGGGACCTGCATGCGGAGCCGGAACCCAGCCTTGCATAGGTCGACAGCTCCGAGCGGTCCATATCGAGTGAAAGTGCCTTGGATCCGGCCAGCGTCAATGCGGCGAAGCCGGCAGCCGATGATGCAAGGCCGGCAGCTGTGGGGAAATCGTTCTTGCTCTCCATCCTGAAACGGAGCTCGGACCCGGCGGCCTCCCTCAGGTTATCCGCTACGGAGACCACCCTCTGCAAACCCCTGCCTGTGAGCGGTTCCCCGTTCAGTACAGCCGAGTCCCCCTCGATATCCTCCCCGAACTCGACGGTGGTCCTGGTCCTCAGGAGAGAACCACCCGATCCGCCCGACTTGGTCATCGACACGTTGTCGTTCATGGGTATGTTGAGTTCCTTCGGGACCCCCTCCAACCTCCCCCAGTACTTGACGAGGGCTATGTTGGAGTTGGTGACCGCCGTGGCCTTCATGGCACCTCAACTCCATCGTCCAAGTTACATTTTTCGACGGCGATGCGATCATGCCATCGGCGGGGGGGCCGTCCGTTTTCAACGATGTTCAGGGTCCAGATACCGAAAAAATATAATTAATTGATGACGCTTAACCTAAAAGACCGGGGTTGTAGGGTTCTTTTATAGCCCTGATAGAGGTGCTTCGAGATGGGGGCAACCGGAACGGAAGAGGACCTGGAGGAGATCAGCTCCTCCCCGGCCGATGTTTTCGCGGTTGTCACCGATCTGAATCTGGCCCGGGTGTGGGGCGAGACCCCGAACGGACAGATGATATTCCCACCTGAGTCGACGATGAAACTCGGACATATAGTGGACCTGAGGCCGAAGAACTGCAACTATCCATGCAGGTTCAAGGTAAGGCTGATAAGGTACCAGGAGAGGATCGACATGGAGCTCATCGAGGGCCCATTTTTCGGTATGCTCTCATTCCTGTTCCAGCCGAGGCCCTACGGTACGCTTCTGGAGACAAAGTTCGATTACAGGATAGAGAGGGTGGGCTTCAGGATGAAATGGTCCGTTTCCGAGAAGAGGAAGTTCCGGGCCCTGATGGAGAGCGTTCTGGCACAGATAAAGAACCTTGCGGAGATGAGGGCGAAGGCCTGATCAGGCGGACACCTTACGTATCTCCTCCCTGAGCAAACCCGAATATTCTGCCATAAGCCTGTCCCTTGAAACCTCGTCCTTTCCCTCGACGGTTATCCTTATGAGGGGGGACGTATTGGACGCCCTTACAAGCGCCCATCCCTCCTCCATGTCCACCCGTACGCCGTCCATCGTGTTCACATTTCCACCATCGGCCGCGATCCTCTCTGCCAGGGAAACGACGACCTCGAACTTGGTCTCATCCGGGCACTGGACCGCATCCGCGATCATGGGGTACTGGGGCACCTCGTCGACCAGCTGTGAGAGCCTCTTTCCGGTCTCCCTCATTATCCTCATCACCTCGAGCGGGGCAACTATCGCGTCGTCGAACAGCACGTGCTTCGGGACGACTATGTGTCCCGACCTCTCCACCCCGAAAACGGCTCCCGTCCGTTTCGCTTCCAGTGTCAGGTAGGTGTGGCCCACCTTGATCCTCCTCACATCCGCTCCAAGTGGCTCCAGTACGTCCTCTATCGCCATGGATGATTCGACGTTCGCCAACACCGTTCCGCCCCTTTCCTTAACCAGCTCCCTTGCGATTATGATCCCGAGCCTGTCCGATGATAGGAACCTGCCTGCATCGTCCACGACCACCGCTCGGTCACCGTCGCCGTCAAAGGCCACCCCGAAATCGAGGTTCCCCTCAACCACCGCGTCCCGGAGCTCCCCCAGGAACTCGGGTTTGGGTTCCGAGGGCCTGCCTCTGAATAGTGGGTCCTTCCCGCAGTTGATCTCCGTCACCCTGGCACCTACCGCCCTGAGGACGCGGGGGGCGGAAAGGCACATGGAGCCGCCGCAGTCCACGGCTATGCCGAGTCCATGACCACCATCCTTCTGGACATAACGTCCCTTCCAGAAATCGACATATCCCTGCCTGTGGTCTCTGACCTCCACCCTCCCAACATCGCTCCAGTCCACACTGTGGAAGCGCCCTTCGAGGACCCGGTCCCTGACGGCCATTATGTGCTCCTCGGGAAAACCGACCCCGTCACCGAAGTACACCTTGAGGCCATTCCATTCCGGGCCCAGATGGGATGCGGTTATCAGGCAGGATACGTCGACCCCCTCCGTGTATCCGCCGTACAGGGCTATACCGAAGGAGCACTCCCCCAGGTCAATCACATCGACTCCCGTTGAGACAAGCCCCGACAGGACAGCATGGTGCATCGGGGCCGATGTCAACCTTATATCGTGACCCAACGAGGCCCTTTTGAAGCCGAGGTCCTCCCTCAGGAAGGATCCCAATCCCATGCCTATCTTCAGTGCAACATCCTGGTCCAGGTCCCTGTTCCAGATACCGCGTATGTCATACGCTCTGAATATGTGCCTCATCGAAAGACCCCCTGTACGGTTAAAGGCTGGGATTATTTAAATTGAATGAACGCACGGGACCCTCGCGCGGAGAGGCATGCCCTTGGGATGGTTTGAAATACCTCCTAACATTTTCACGATTATGTCCCGAAACTACCCGGTGCTGCAGGTGGCACTGGACCTCATGCAGTCCAAGAGGGCGATAGAGATAGCCCGTGAGGCCGTCAAGGGAGGAGCGGACTGGATAGAGGCAGGCACCCCGCTCATCAAGAGCGAGGGTATGGACGTGCTGAGGAAGTTGAGGGCCGAGTTCAGGGACCGCATCATAATGGCGGACATGAAGACGATGGACACGGGGGGCTTCGAGACCGAGATCGTCGCCCGGGCAGGAGGATCCATCAACACCGTAATGGGTGCGGCGGACGACGGGACCATAATGGAGGCGGTGAGGGCCGGGCGCAAATACGGCTGCGAGATCATGGTGGACCTACTGGGGGTGGAGGACCGGTTGAAGAGGGCAAAAGAGGTCGAAGGTATGGGGGTGGACTACCTCTGTCTGCACGTTTCCATAGACGACCAGATGATGGGCAAGATGGGCAGTGAGGGGATAGGCGAGCTGGTCCGCGAGGTGGACCTCCCTGTCGCAGTGGCGGGAGGCATCACATCTGAGACAGCTCCAGATCTCGTCAGGGCAGGAGCTTCCATAATCATAGTGGGCGGGGCGATAACCAAATCACCCGACGTGGAGGGTGCGGCAAGGACGATCAGGGAGGCCATAACGACGAAAGAGCCGATCGATTCCAATAGATACAGGAGGTACTCGGACAGCGGTGGGATCAGAAAGGCATTGATGGAGGTCTCCGCTCCGAACGTCGCGGATGCGATGCACAAGAAGGGCGCCATGGTGGGGATAGGACCTGTAAAACCGGGCCTGAAGTGCGTGGGGCCCGCGTTCACATGCAGGACCATCGACGGCGACTGGGCCAAGACAGTGGAGGCGATAGAGAAAGCGGGTCCGGGGGATGTCCTCGTCATAGATGCGGGTTCCAGACACATCTCCCCGTGGGGGGAACTGGCCACATGGTCATGCAGGATGAGGGGCATCTCGGGTGTCATCCTGGACGGTGCCGCAAGGGACATAGATGACATTTATGCCATGGATTTTCCCGTCTTCTGCAGGTCCACGGCACCGAATGCGGGGGAGCCGAAGGGATTCGGTGAGCTGCAGGTCGAGATAGAGTGCGGTGGGGTAGAGGTTAGACCCGGTGACTGGATCATAGCGGACGACTCGGGGGTCGTGGTAATACCCAGGGAGAGGGCGGTCGAGATAGCCAACAGGGCGCTGGATGTAAAGGAGAGGGAGAACAGGATAAGGGAAGAGATACGGAGGGGGTCCACACTCTCCGAGGTGCTGGAGCTGGAAAAGTGGGAGAAGAGGCAGTGAACCCTCAGAGGGCCCTTTCCATCACATCGATCAATTCATCAATGGCCTCCGAGGTCACATGGGGCATTATGACGAACCTCAGGCCGCTCGGCTCCCTAACCGTGGAGATGTACCAACCCTCCATTTCCAGGGCTCCCTTGACCCTCTCCGGTTCGGGGTGATGGACCGCAAGTATGTTCATCAACGGGTCGATTATCGGCTCCATGGAAAGCCTCACCAGGCCCTCCTTGAGCCTTGATGTGTTCTCCATGCATCGGCGCACTATCGAACCGTACCCCTCCCTGCCCAGATATCTCATCACGGCATATGCGCCCGCCACGGCTCCGGAGGCCCTCGTCCCGGATAGTGTATAGGACACCGGGGTCGTGAGGTAGGGGGAGTCCACACCCAGATGGGCGAAACCCTCAAGGTCCCTGTACAGCAGACATCCGCCCGGGATGGTGGACAGGCCCATCTTGTGCGGGTCCGCGGCCATTGACGTCACCCCCTCGTTCCTGAAATCCCAGACACCCGCCCTCTTTCGGACCTGCTCCTGGTCGAGGAACGGAAGTACGAATCCGCCGAAGGCCGCATCGACATGCACGGGTATGCCGTTCGCTATCGAAACTATCCTGTCCACCGGGTCCACCGCTCCGAGCTCGGTGGTGCCTGCGACCGAGAATATGATGGCCGTACCATCGTCCACCGCGTCCTCCAGCTCCCCGAGGTCCATCCTGTATCCATCGTCGAGCCCTATCCTGACCGGCTCCAGCTCCATCAGCTTCACCGCCTTCTCCACTGAGAAATGGGCGGACACGGGGTAGATAACCTTTCTTTTTCCCCTGGACCTGGCCATGAACATTGCGGTTATGTTCGCCTCGGTCGCACCGGAGAGGAAATGGCCCGAGGGGTCCTCCAGATTGACCAGACCCCCAACCATCCTCAGGACCTCCCTCTCCAACCTCCCGGTACCCCTGCAGAGCCCAGGGTTGCCGAGGTTGGAGTCGATGAAACCCATGTGGGCCTCCACGGCTATGGGGTGGGGGACCGTGCACATCGAGCCCAGGACCCGGGAACGTCCGAGATCCAGGTTCTCTTCCTTGGCCCCCTGGAGCTCCTTTTGTATCCGCTCTTTCGATACCCCCTCGAAGTTCATTTTACACATCCCGAAAGAGAGCATCGCTAGCTGATATTTATAACCTGCCAGTGGTGGGCTCAACTTGGTGGTGCACTTATTTATTATAAGTGGATTAATATATCTGGTACCGGATTAACAATCCCTCTGGTCATCGACCGTCCCGGTGAAGCTTTGAGGGGGATAAGGCCCCTTGAACCGCATCACGGGGAGATATCCGCATGAGGGATACGGGTCCGGAGGGTGTTCCCCCGCAAGGAGGTGGAGATACGGGAACGTTAGGAGAAAGGGAGCTGGACTTGGATGCAGTACATGGTCACAGGCCCAGCCTGGGCTATGAGGCCCCCTCACCTCATCCCCTGGTGAGGATCTGCGAGGGGAAATTGAGCCGATATATCGGTTTTTTATCAAATTTCATCGCAAAGAAGCACTTCTCCAGGGTGATGGGTGAGAAAGGGGAAAACCCGTCGCGGGAACAGCTGGAGGATTTTTTTTCCGGGATCAAAGAGGAGATCAGGGTCCTCATCGGCCCGGGTAAGGCGGATGAACTGATAGAGGAGATACGATACGAATACGAAAAGGATCACGGGGGTGATGCTGATAATGGATGAAAGGGTTCCCACACACGTGCCTGGGATGGACGAACTGATAGGAGGGGGGTTTCCCAAGAACACCATAAACCTGGTCCTTGGACCTCCGGGGAGCGCAAAATCGCTCTTTGGCTTCCATTACGTCCACAACGGTGCCGTCCACGAGAACGAACCGGGGATATATCTGACCTTAGAGGAGTCACGTGACAATGTTTTCAGGGCGGCAGAGTCATTCGGGATGGACCTGCAGAAGCTGGAGGTGGAGGGAAAGCTCTACGTCATCGACCTCGGTAAGATGAGGGCCGAGACCACCGCCTCGGAGGAGCTCGATTGGGGACTGGCATCCTTCGATACCCTCCAGGACCTTCTGAAGAACCACCTCTCCTTCAGCGGGGTAAAGAGGATAGTGATCGATTCGATAACCGCTGTCGGCCTGTACTACAAGAACCCGGAACTGATGAGGAGGGAGCTCCTCAGGTTCGCCAGGTTCCTGAAAGGTATGGAGGTCACCACAATGATAATCTCCGAGACCCTCGACGAGAGGGAATCCAGATACGGGATAGAGCAGTTCGTCGCCGATTCTCTTATCAGGATGGACTACGAGAGCGACTCGGGAGAGTACAGAAGGTCCATTAATGTGAGGAAGATGCGGTTCACAAAGCACGATCCGCTCAAACATCCTTTCCTCATAATGGACAACGGGATAGAGATCTCAGCCGATGAGGTGATAGGCTAGACGGAGAGAGAAACTTGAGGGATGTGGAAGCTTACGGAAGGATAATCGAGGAGTTCATCACCAGGATGACCTCCCCGGACATGGGCCAGTTCAAGCTGGAGGTGCCAACCTTCAGGATCATATTGAAAACCTCCCAGAAGGATAGGCCCATCCTCAACAAGCTGGAGATCACCGATGACGGGGAGCTAAGGAACATAATGGACGACACCTTAGAGTCCCTTGAGGGGATGTCCCACTATTTCTCGAAGTGCATGGAGTTCTTCGGGTCCCTCGTGGGTGACGAGCTCTCAAAGGATATCGTCATGAGGACGATGGAAGAGCCGGTCTCGGAGATCAAACTCTCCATAAGGAACCCCGGGAGGATCACGGGGTACCTCCCAAGGCCCCTCGGGGACATCGTTATCTCCGCACCGGACAAAAAGGAGAAGAACGGGGATCACGACGAGCTTTTGGAGATCGTAAAGAGAGGCTGCGACAGTTATCTGGAACGGATGGGCGAGGGGACAGACCTCTCCGCTTTCAAGCTGAAACTGGGTATACTGAGGGAGGACCACGAGCTGCTCAGAGGGCTGTCCATAAACAAGAACAGGAGCTTCGAATTCGACAGCGACGTATGGTCCCGTGCGAAGGACGAGGAGGTCAGGGATGCCGTGGTCGCGATAGTGAACTCCCTGGTTGGACTCGCCTCGTTCCTGATAGGCAGGACCGATTCCCTGAAGATGATGACCTCCATACTAAGGGAGGGTTTCAGGGGTAAGGAGGGGGTCCTGGACAGGTACGGGCTGACCGATGCACTGCTTGACGGCGCCCTGCATACCAGGCTGTCGACGGGTTTGCCCTCGCTGGACGGCAGGTTGAAGGGTGGTATCCCGAAGGGACATTCGATACTGCTTCTATCCCAATCCGGGGTGGAGAGGGACCTCCTATTGGCCAATATTTTGAATAAGGCGGTCGAGGAGGGTTCCTCAATATTGTGGGTTTCCTCCAAAGAGCCGGCCAAGTCGGTGAGATCCAGCCTCAGGTCTGTGGACCTTTCCCCCGAGGACCTGGAGGAGACCGAGAGGCTGAGGATCGTGGACTGGTTCTCCTGGAGGAGCGAGCGGATAATCGGTGTTGAAAGGGACGGGTATTCCCTGAAATCATCGAAGATACTCTCCAATCTGGGCATAGCCATAAACAAATCCCTCAGGGACCTCGCCTATACCAACACCAAGATAGCCGTGGTCCACATAATAGGTGCCGCCACCAACATATTCGATTTTTCCAAGGTTTACAACTTCATACAGAGATTGAGGGCAAAGTTCAAGGAAGAGGAGATGACAGCTTTCTTCCTGCTGGAGCCGGATGTTCTCAGCGTCGGGGAGGAGGGGAAGATCTCGGAGGTATTCGACGGCTGCATGACCATAAGCAAGAAGACCTCGGAGGGCTCCGACATCAGGAGGGAGATAACCATACTGACACTGGAGGGTGTGGATTTCGATACCAGGCCATTTCCTTTTGAGATAGAGGACAACCTAATGATCGATGTGGAATTCGTCAAAAAGAGCGGCCCCATCAGGCCCAGGATCAAAACGAGGAAGGCAAAGAGGGTGGAGGGGCCGGAAGAGGATATCCCCGAGCTGGAGGAGATCACGGACAGCGAGGTGGAGGAGCTGGAGGAGATCACGGATAGCGAGGTGGAGGAACTGGAGGAGGAGCTCGCCTCGAAGTCGATTAGGCCGGATTTCGTGATAATGGAGGGGGAAACCGACAGCGAAAAGGTCAGGGTATCGAAAAAGGTGAAGAGGAAGATGAAAAGTGAGGCACCGGAAGCGATGGCACCAGTCCCCAGACGGAAGAATACCGTACTGAAAAGGGACAGCGTCCCCCGGAAGGTGACAAAGAGGGTGACCAGGAAAAGGGTGGAAGGGGAGGATTACTCGGCGGAGGTGGAAACGATACTGAACGAGGCCATGGACACGATCGACTCTCTTCTGGCGGGCTCCGATGAGAACCGTTTCGGGGATCTGAAGGCGGAGAAGGTAATTGTCAGGAGAAGGAAGTTATAATACCCACCAGTGCGTTCATCCCATCAGGTGAGTGCGTTTGAGCATGGTATCTTTGACACGCGGTGATAAAAAGCCCGGCGGGACCGCGGATATCGAAGGGGGATCCTTATTGGTCGACTGTTCCGATTGCGACGGAAAGAGGGACCTGGGGTCCAGGGGCTGTTTCATATGCCTGTCTTCCCTTGTCCCACCCGGTTTCTCCGGGGAGATAGTGCTTAGGGGTGATATCGACAGGGGATACAGGGGGCCGGCTGTTGACGCGGTATTGGCCATGTCCTCCATCAGGTCCTCGATAAAAAGCCTGAAAGCGGGGCAGAAGGGGGTCTTGAGGTCCCTCAGGTCCAAAGCATTATGCGGGAGAATGATGAGCCTGCTGGAAAGGGACCCGGTCAGCCTGGTCGACAGCGGTCCCGACCTGATAGGGCGGGCGGAGAGGATCGGACCGGATACTGCCGACCAGGTCCGGGATGTCGTGGAGGCTGCAGAGAGGATGGTATTCAGGCTGAAGTGAACGGGTGCGCCTCTTCGGTAGATGTTAATAGATGATGGGGGAATCACCCCTGGATGGTAAACGACCCTGATGGAGCACCTCTGGTGATGGATGATGGAGGGACGGACCCAAGATACGGTGCGGACCCGAAGGAAAGAACGATAGAGGAGCTGATGGACCGCGGTGTGGTAATTCTTGATAAGCCGTCGGGACCCACCTCTCATCAGGTTGTCCACTGGTTGAAAAACATACTGGGGATCGAAAAAGCGGGCCACCACGGGACGCTGGACCCGAGGACGACTGGGGTTCTTCCGGTTGCCCTGGGTAAAGGTGTCAGGGCACTGAACGTAACCGAGAAGGACCGAAAGGAATACGTGGCACTGATGAAGCTCCACCGCGAGGTCGAGGAGGGCATCCTCGGGAGTGTGTCGGAAGAGTTCAAGGGTGAGATCTATCAGATGGTCCCCGTCAGGTCCGCTGTAAAGAGAGGTTTGAGGACAAGAAGGGTCCACTATCTCAAAATACTGGAAGTGCGGGGCGGCGAGGTGCTCCTGCTGGTGGGGTGCGATCCTGGAACCTATATCAGGACGCTTGTCCACGACATGGGAGAGGTGATCGGTGTGGGGGCCAACATGGTGGAGCTCAGAAGGACCAGGTCAGGCGGAATAAAGGAGAACGATTGCGTGACCCTCCAGCAGGTCAAGGACGCCCATGAGATATTCCTAAGAGAGGGGGAGGAGGGCCCCTTGAGGAAGGTGGTCCGGCCGTACGAGGTGCTCTTCGAGCACCTTCATAGGGTTGTGATCAAGGACTCGGCAGTGGATGCCGTATGCCACGGGGCACCCCTCGGCATACCTGGACTGGCATCGGTAAGTTCGACCATGAACCCGGGGGATGATGTGGTGGTGCTGACCCGGAAGGGCGAGGCGGTGGCCCTCGGGGAGGCGCTGTTATCCTCTGCCCGGCTCAACAGACGGGGGTCGGGCAGGGCCGTGGAGATCTCGAGGGTCCTGATGGACCCGGGAACCTACCCCAGGGCATGGAAGAGAAAGGAGTGAGACCGCCATCGAACTTCGCCCCCGAGCTATCCCATTTCAGGAAAACTGTTGTGAACCTTTTCATGTGGTTACCGCACGCTTGCGTCAAATTTATATACCTTCGCCAGTTTAGTTCAGTTCATCATATATATATCGATCCTCGATGTATGAATACGGACAGGCAAGCGGGTCCAGTTAACGTAATATACTGGAGGTGCCTTTAACCGCTTGAGCTTGATATCCGAGGTGGAAACACATGAAAATATCACAGCGTGGAGCGAGGGCCGCAATATTCATCGTACTACTGTTCGTCCTTGGTAGTTTGATCGTCTACATACCCAAAGATAACGAGGTCGATGCAGTTGCCGGAGCAGTCGTCTCCATCCGATTGACCTCGAACAAGCAGACGGCACTTGTGGCACCAGGCCAGGAAGGTATAGTCACCTTCACCGGAAAGGTGGATGCGCAGATGACATACGAGCCAAGGGGGCAGCAGCTCCTGGTCTACCTGACGGCCGATGCCAGTGGATGGGCCGTGACAACGCCACCCGCCCTGATCTTCACTAGGGGCATCACCACTCGCGATTTCGCCATAACCGTGCAGGTGCCGCCCGAGACGTCCCACATGATACAGGGAACCCTCACCATCTCGGGAAGGTGGAGGGTGGTCCCGGGGATCGGAGGCTCCTCCGTGGACCCCGTGACAGCCATCATTTACATAGCCCAGTACTACCAGTTCTCGGTGGGTTGTGAGAAACCCTACCAGCAGGTGAGCCCGGGCTCATCCCTCGGCTTCAAGCTGAGGCTGATCAACGAGGGCAACGCCGCGGACAAGCTCAGGGTCGACATATTGAACCTGGCGGACCTTGCTGAGGGCGGTTGGACCGTTCAGCTTTCCCAGGACAAGTTCCAGGTCCCCGAGAAACAGGAGAGGGTGCTGACAGTCTCCATCACGACACCGGTTGAATGGAACGCCTGGAAGAACGACGTCACCACGATCAGGCTGAGGGTCATCTCCTCGCAGGCGGAATCAACAGGGGCGATATCGGACATCTCCGAATATTCCCTGTATATACGTCAACGGGGTGTATCCATACCGGGGTTCGAGCCGACGTTTGCTATTATGGCGCTGGCGGGACTCGCCGCTGTGATATACCAGCACAGGAAGCGAGGTTGATTATCGGGGACCGCAGGCCTCCTGCAACATTTTATATGCCGTACGGTCGATATGTTCCCCTACGGGGGTTTATTCATGGAGGAAGGATCGATTTCCACCGCCTATCCTGAGCTGTTCAGGGCTGCGGAGGTGGCCATAAAGGATGTGATATGCCTCAGGCCCGGCGAGAGGGTCCTGATAGTCACCAACCCGAACAGGGACGTCAGTACGATCAGCAGGGCCCTATACGAGGTTTCCAGCACGATCACCGATGACTGCAATCTTCTGGTTCAATCCGTCCGATCACAGCTGGACCTCGCATCCGAGGAGGTCATGGGTGCGATAAGGACAGACCCCGATGTCATCCTCTCAATCTCACACGAGAAACTTGGAAAGGACGAGGAGGCCATCAGGAACCCGATCAGGATAGGGGAAAGGGTCTATGACCACTATTTCAACTACCTTCTGGGAGAGAAGAAGAGCAGGTCGTTCTGGTCCCCTTCGGTCACCCTTGACATGTTCCAGAGGTGCGTCGATATCGACTACCGCAGGTTGAAGGAGGACTGCGAGCTGGTAAAGAACGTTCTGGATGGCGGGACCAGCGCCAGGCTGACATCACCCCTGGGCACGGACATCACCATAGGATTGGAGGGCAGGGCAGCGAAACAGGACGATGGGGATTTCAGCAGACCGGGTGCCGGAGGTAACATCCCCGCTGGCGAGACCTTCATCTCCCCTGAGCTTGGCAGCTCCAACGGCGTGATAATCTTCGACGGTTCCATCGCATCGGACAGGGGTGTCATAATCCTGGAGAGCCCGATATCCTGCAGGGTCGAGGGCGGATATGTCACAGAGATATCGGGTGGGAAGGAGGCGGAGGAGCTGAAGGGGACGATAAAGAGAGCCATAGAGAGGACCAACGAATGGGCCAGGGAGGGCAGGATACCTCCGTACCAGCTGGACGCATATGTCAAGAACTGCAGGAACCTTGGAGAGCTGGGGGTCGGGCTGAACAGGAAGGCCCGAATAGTGGGGAACATGCTGGAGGATGAGAAGGTCTACGGTACCTGCCACATCGCCATCGGGAGCAATTACGACAACGACGCAAATGCCCTGATACACCTGGACGGTCTGATCCGCTCACCCACCCTGACGGTGACGGGCAGGGGTTTCGAGAGGGAGCTGATGAAAAACGGTGAGCTTTCGGCTCCTTGACGCGATCAACAAATCAAATTACAAATTTTATATAGTATGTCGTATGGTAGGGATGCTGTAGTCACATGACGGAGACCGAGGAGAAGTTAAAGGAGACGGAACCCATCATGAAGGGTTCCAGCGAACTTGACCTGGAGGAGCTCCATTCTCTCAAAGAGGAGCTGAAGATTATCCAGGGACAGATGAGGTCCCTGGAGTACACGAGCAACCTGGAGAGGGAGGCCTTCAAACGCGAGCTCAGCGGGGCATACGACGAGATCAACATGCTCAGGCGCGAGAAGAAGATGCTGAAAAAGCAGCTCGATGAGCTGATGAGGCCGCCGCTGCTCGTGGGGGAGGTGGTGGAGAACCTTGACGGGGATGAGCTGATCGTCAAGAACGGCACCGGTCAGGTCTTCATAACAACAAGGTCCACGGAGGCTGAGATAGGAAGGCTGGAGACCGGGGACAGGGTAGGCCTGGACAGGAACAACCTGGTCGTGATGAGGGTCCTCTCCAAGGGCAAGGACCCGATAATAATGGGGTCGGAGGTGATAGAGAGGCCGAATGCCTCCTACGCCGACATAGGGGGGCTCGACGATGTGATCCAGGAGGTCAAGGAGATGGTCGAGATCCCCCTGAAGTACCCAGAGAGGTTCAGGAAGCTGGGCATCAAACCCCCCAACGGCATACTGCTCGTTGGGGACCCTGGCACCGGGAAGACGCTGATAGCCAAAGCGGTCGCCAACTCCGCGGAATGCACATTCATAAGGCTGGTGGGGTCCGAGCTGGTTCAGAAGTTCATAGGAGAGGGTGGAAGGCTTGTAAGGGAGCTTTTTCAGCTGGCGAGGGAGAAGAGGCCTTCGATCATTTTCATTGACGAGATAGATGCGATAGGTGCCAAACGCCTGGGCATGGACACGACCGGGGACCGCGAGGTACAGAGGACCCTCATGCAGCTTTTAGCGGAGATGGACGGCTTCCATCCGCTGGAGGAGATAGGCCTGATAGCGGCCACGAACCGGAAGGACATACTCGATCCCGCACTCATGAGGCCGGGGAGGTTCGACCGGATCATAGAGGTGCCTCTTCCGGAAAAGGAGGGGAGGAGGAAGATACTGGAGATCCACACCAAGGGGATGAGGATAGCAAGGGACGTGGACCTTGACGACCTGGCAGAGAGGACCGACGGACTCTCAGGTGCGGACCTCACCAACATATCAATGGAGGCGGGAATGTTCGCCATGAGGGGGGACCACAGCAGGATAAGGATGGCCGATTTCCTCTCCGCCCTCGAGAAGATTCAGAAGAGGGAAGGGGAGAAGGAGAGCGGGCCGGAGCACATGTACCGCTGACCTGGCCACCTCCGGCGGGCTGATAGACGGACCGCGGTGATCTCCAAACGGCAGTCCCGGCGCTGAGGTTCACTTTCAACAGGTCCGGGATGGAACCTGAGGGTCAGAAAAGGGTAACTGTCCAGGGGACGGGAAACATTCCGGGATGGAACCTGAGGGTCAGAAAAGGGGCACTATCCAGGGATCGGGAAACATTCCGGGATGGAACCTGAGGGTCAGAAAAGGGTAACTGTCCAGGGGACGGGAAACATTCCGGGATGGAACCTGAGGGTCAGAAAAGGGGCACTATCCAGGGATCGGGAAACATTCCGGGATACAACATGTAGACCAGCCCCAGTGCCGCTGCAGGGACCAGCTGGGTAGTGGCATTGTCATCGGTCCTGAACTCGAAGCCGGGATCTTTCTGAATTATTTCATTGACGGAATACAGGCGGATGAGGTCCGGTCTCAGGCGGAGCCTCCCCAGCAGCTCCGTGGCCTCTCCCATCAGCATGAAGACCGCGGCGTATGCTGCGACCGATGGGTGGTAGCCAAATGCGAAAAAGAGCAGGAAAGCGGACCCCCACCCCAGAGCGGGGGCAAGCCATCTGTTGAGAGGCCTGAGCTCGCCCAGGAGCGGGTCCACCAGGGCATAGGTTATTATCACCGGTATCGCGACGGTCTGTGGTAGAAAAAGTATTATCAGCATGGACGCCCACAGACCCCACGCGTAGGACCCTATCCTTTTGACCTCGTGGGGCCTCTGCCCGAATATGGTACTCCCTTTCCTTATGCGGACGGATTCGATTAATAGAGGGACCCCGCCGTAGAGGAGTACGAAGAGGACCTCCTTTGGAAGGTGGAGGACCGTGCCAGGGAAAAGGTAATAGATTACCACAAAACACTGGGAGACGTGGATGAGCCTCCTGAAGAGGTACTGAGGAACGGTGAGCCTCCGGTCATCTTCCGCGTTGTGCCCCTCCATGATGGTGGTCCCCCGGCCTTCAAGCGCTGATACATTACTGCCATTATTAAAGGTAACCTATGAAAAATATGTAGATCTCATACGAGAAATGCGCTGTTCAGGGAGGATATCACCTCCCCCCGGACAATGCGGATAGGCCCCGGACCGGACCGAACGGTCAAACCGCTTACTGGTTCTTTTACGGGGCCGAACCATATACAACGGATCCTTCCGGGTCAGATTCACTTTGCCTTTGCGTAGAGTGCGGCCTCCTTTTTATGTCCGCTCCTCTCAAGCGCGCTTTTGATCTCCTTTCTGAACCTGTCCCTGTGGTACACCGATCCAACCTCCTCGAGCACCTTCATGCTCTTTTTGAACTCGGACAGGGCCTCCTCCGGCTCATCCTTTAGCAGCAGCAGTTTGCCGTAATCGATCCCCACGGTGGCGATCTTGAACCTCTCTCCGAGCTCGACGAATATGGTCCTGGCCTCGTCCAGGTACTCGGCCGCGGTGTCCACCTCCCCTTTGAGCATGTAGACCTGGGCTGCACCAGCCATGGAATAGGCCTGCTGTCTTATGTCCCCGGTCTCGGTGCATATCTCTATGCTGTCCTCGAAGTTCTTGATGGCACCCTCGTAATCTCCCCTTGAGGAGAGAACGGTCCCCAGGCTCACCTTCACCTTCGAGAGCATCAGCAGGTTCTCCGTCCTCTCGAGGGCCTCTATGGCCATCTGGAACTGGTTCACCGCATCCTTCGGCCTGTCCTCGTTGGTGTATATTATGCCCATGCCCGTGTAGCATGCCGCCTCATGCGACGGGTCCTCCAGCTCCTTTGCTATTGCAAGCGCCTCGTTGAAGTACCTCTTCGCCTCCTCGAACTCCCCTTTTATGGAATAGAGCTCGCCCAGTGCCTCCAGGGCGGAGGTCACCCTCTCACGGTCCTGCAGTTTTCTTGCCTGTTTCAGACCCTTCTGAAGCCTCCTCAGGGCCACCTCCTTGTTGCCCCTTCTGGACTCGATTGAACCTATGTTGAGGTTTGCCATTACGCTTATCAGGGGTCGGTCCTCCGCCTCGGCTATGGCGGATGCCCTCTTGAGTTCGGACAGCGCCCTGTCCCAGTGGCCCATTATCATCTGCACCCTTCCTATCAGGAGCCTGGTCATGGCGAGGTACTCGTTCTTTCCGGAGACCTCCCTGTCCAGCAGCTCAAGGACCGAGGCGAACTGTTCGGAGTGGCCCCTCGAGATTATCATCTCCCCGTAGTTGGATGCCAGCTTCAGGGCCTTGACGGGCTCGCCTGCCAGTGCCAGATGGTACATCGCCTCAACCGTCGCCCTGTCGTTGCCCACCTCCATGTAGAAGTCTGCAGCTTTCTTGTGGTACTCGAGTTTCTGACCTGGCGTGAGTCGGTTGTAGAAGAACTCCTTGATCAGGTCGTGGGCCTCGTACTCGTCGTAGGAGGTCTCCTGGATCAGGTTCGACTCCACCAGCTTGTCCAGCACCGTGAAGTCCAGGCCCTCCTCCATGAAGAAGGCGCTCGACGGGGCCGGATACCTGAAAACAGATGCTATCTGGAGGAGGAGGGAGCCCCTCTCGTCCAGCTTCTTGAATATCTCCTCGTATATGTACCTCTTTATGTCCTTCTGGTCGCGGAGGTCCTTTGCAGAAAGGACAAGCTGAACGAAAAGGGGATGGCCCCTGGTTATGGAATATATCTTCTGGAACATCTCATCGTCGATGTCCTCTATCTTCAGCAGGTTCCTGCAGCTGTTTTTATCCAGTCCCTCCAGGGTCAGCTCCTTGACTATCCCTTTAACAAGCACATCGGACCTGTCGTAAAAGGGTATTATCTGTCTCCCCACTATCAGGACCTTCACTCCCTCGAACGAGAAAAGCATCTCCCTGAAGAGGGCGAAGAAATCCACTATCTCGTCCGCCGCCCTCTGGAAGTCGTCGAATATGAGCAGCATCCTGCCCTCGCTCAGGTTCCCCTCCAGCAGGGAATAGAAGTTCTTCATGTCGAGCTCCTGTTTGGTGTCCAGGAAACCCTTGAAGCCCGTCCTCCCCATCTCCTCGAGGAAGCGGGATATTGAAAAAAGGACGTTCCTCAGAGAATCCCACTTGTGGAAACGGTACCAGAAGACGTGCATCGTACCCTCGAGCTCCGTCGCAGCCTTTGCGGCAAGGGTCGTCTTGCCTATCCCCGCTATGCCGGTTATCGAGAGTATGGATGACCCCTCCTCCTCCACCCAGTCCATTATCCGGGATAGCTCCTCCTCCCTCCCGTAGAACCTCTTGGGCATCGGGACATCCTTCATCACGGAGACGAACCTGCCGGGTGCCTTTGCCCTTGTCGTCTCCCCTTTCAGGGAGACGGAATCCTTCACATCCGCCTCCTTCAGGGAGCTGTCATCGGATACCAGGTCCAGCAGATCGAACAGGGGGAGCTTCACGTTCAGGAAGCCTGGGACCTCGCCGAGCGGCATTGTCCTGACGGACCCGTCCAGCAGCGAGAGCGTCACGGGATGGCGGGTGATCCTCCCCTCAATATCATCCACGTAGTCCTTCCCGTCCGAGGTGAGGAAGTAGGCCTTCCTCTTCCTCGTGAGCCCACGGATCCTTTTCAGCGTGTCGAAGATTAGGTCCTCCTCCTTCAGCCTCTTTATGGTCCTGGGTATGTTGTCCCTCCTAATGTTCACAGCCTCGGCTATTCCGTCCTGGACCAGGTCCCTGGGGACCTCGAACTCCTCTTCCATCGTCTGGAACCTGTGCAGGTGGAGTAGTATCTTCTTCTCCACCGTCAACCTTGGAGGGGACCTCTCCTCCTCCATGCTCAGATCACCACCGTCTCGAAGGATTCGCTCAGCTGGTTGCGGACCCTCTGGGGGACCGCCCTGTAGTTCATCGGCGCCACGACGGATATCTTTCCCCTGGAGCAGCGGTCCCTCAGGGACTGGAGGAAGCGGATGACCCTGTCCGGATCGTTGTACCTCAGTATGTCCTCGAACCCGTCAAGCAGGACGATCCCCCCGATACCGTTGTCTATCAGATGTGATTCCACCTCGTCGATCAGCCCGGGAAGGTTTGTCGGGTTGACCAGCGCCACATCCTTTTCCCTCTCCACCGCGGTGGAACGGTTCAGCCACACTATCATTACGTCACCGGGGTACTGGGAGCGCACCTTTCTCGGCTCGTGTGTTGAGATCACCATCCCCTTGAGGCCCTTTGACACCGACGTGTTGAACCTCCTCTTCCAGGGCTCCCTGGTGCCCCGGTTGAATATTATCAGTATGTCGCTCTCGGGCAGGATCGGGGACGTGTGACCCGCCCTGTCGGCCCCGGAGGGGCCCATCGTGGAGATCTCACCGGCAAGGTTCTCTATCTCCCTTATCCTCTTCCTGTAGGAGCGTATCCTGAACAGAAGCCAGATGACGAATGCGACTAGAGCTGCAAGGCTCAACAGTATTATCACGGAGCCGTCTATCAAGCTCACACCTTTTCGATGTCCCGAATAAACTATCTTTATATATAATGGATACCGAAAGGGGCGACCAAACACCTTAAATACGCATCAGGGCCTCGATGGGAGATGACCGGGGCGGGTCGAATGAAGGATGCCGGAAGGAGGCCCAGGATTCTCATCGGGACACCCGTGTACCTACCCAGGCAGGGGGGTTCATCCACCTATTTTTCCAACCTTATCCGGAGGTTGAAGGGCAGGGTCGATCTCATCGTATACACCTGCAGGGACCGTAACGCACCCTCCCATGAGGATAAAGACGGGGTCATCATCCACAGGATACAGCCGTTCTTGCTGGATTCACCCAAACCGCTCAGGTACCTGGTGCTTCCCCCCGTCACCATGTTACAGCTTTTCCGGTTGAGGATGAAGTACGGCAGGTTCGTCATCCACGCCCACTCCTGCGGTGCCTACGGGTACCTGATATCCATCTATTCGAGGCTGACAGGGCAGGAGATGATCAAGGAGGTCCAGGACATGGCCGACCCCGCCTACAGCATACGAATGGGGAAGGTCAAGAAATACGTCTCCACCGGGACCACCATAGCAGATCAGCTGAGGTCCTTCGGCATACCGGAGGAGAGGATAATCACCTACCCCTCCCTCAACCCGGATATCCCGGAGAAGGTGAAGAGGAAGCTGGTGCCCAGGCCCTACGATCACGAGGGGGGGATGGAGCTCCTCTGCATAAGCGCCCTGAGGCCCTACAAGGGAGTGGACCATCTTCTGCGTTCAATGAAGATGATACAGAAAAGGGACCCCACCATACATCTCACGATAATCGGAGAGGGAGGGATGAGGGAGGAGCTTGAGAGGTACATCAGGGACAACGACCTTAAGAACACGAAACTGATGGGGTTCGTGGACGATTACCACGACGTCCTCAGGATGATGGCACAGTGCGACATTCTCGTGCTCTCATCGGCATCCGCCGAGGGGAACCCCCGCGTCATACTGGAATCGTTCCAGTTCGCCAGACCCGTGGTGGCGACGGCGGCGGGGGGGACCCCGGAGCTGATAGAGGACGATGTGAACGGTGTCCTGGTTCCCCCGAAGGACCCCGAAAGGTTCGCGGAAGCGGTCCTGGAGCTTGCGGGGGACCCGAAAAGAAGAAAGAGGCTTGGGATGGAGGGGAAGAGGTTCCTTGACAGGCTTCCCACCTGGGACGATCTTGCCGAGGATATCTATTCGGAATACGTGGATATCTGGAGGAAGATGTGAAATCGAGGGGGGTCCCCGCACGTTGGCTCTCGCATCTTGGCACAGGATCATATTTACTGACCGCTTTATCGGTTGGGCCTTCTGTTCCCTATACATCGGCTCCCGAGTCTTCCTACAGGATCGGACCTGCATTTTCGGATGATGCATCGGACTGCCTGGTTTCTTCCGGAGTGTTCTCCATCACACCTTCGCACATCCCCCCCCTCGGGAATGCCTTATGAACTCCACGGGGGATGGGAGGAATCCCACCCCCGGAGGGATCGTTTGGGCAATGATGATGTATTCCGCACCGGTTTCTTCCTCTTCGACGAGATGATGGGTTTCCTCCCCGGCAGGGTCCACCTCGTGGTCGGCAGATGCGATCTGGGCTTCCACCTCCTGGACAGGCTGGTCTCCCTATCCGCCTTCTCGGGCCGCGATGTGAGGTACATCGACGGGGCCCACCGCGCCAACCCCTTCTCCATGGCGTCCGTCCTCAGGTCCAGGAGGGTGGACCCGTACGGGCCCCTGAACAGGGTGAGGATCGCCAGGGCCTTCACGGCGCACCAGATGGACTCATTGATAAGGACCAGGCTGGACGGCGGGGACCTCATACTGGTCACCGCCATGGATTCGCTCTTCTCAGACCCGCAGGTGCCGGATGACGAGGGGAAAGGCATGCTGGACAACTGCATGGAGGTGCTCGAGGAGAAGGCGAAGGGGGGGTCCTGCGTCGTCATCGCCGCCATGGGGGCCGGAAGGGGTGGGGAGCTGGTACAGCGGATGAGGTCCCGGGTATCCGGATGGGTGACCCTGCATGACAGGCCCGGGAACCGGGTGAGGGTCGTGGTCCAGGGGGGCGGCTGGAGGGACCTCCGCATGGTGGACCCCTTCCAGTACCTGCTGGAGGACTTCGCGGCGGAGGCGGCCTGATGGGAAAGACCTGCCCCACCTACAGGATGCTCCTGGAGCAGGAGATCTCCACCTGGGAGCCCTTCAGAAGGGCCCTCAGGAAGGAGGACCAGGAGGCCTTCGACAGGATAGTGAAGGGCGCCAGGGAGAGGGGCAGCGCCTCCTCCAACGGCGCCAGGCTGAACCCCTTCGAGTCCCTGGTCATGTCCGCTCTCGTCGACATGATGAGGGAGAGGATCGCCAGGGAGAGGTGTGGAAACAGGGACACCGATGACGGATAGATAACATGCTGATATCAGGAGGACATCCTATCTTTTCTTTCGGATTTATGGGTCCCGGATATGGTCATTTAGGGCACCCCCGGGACCCGCCTTCCCCATGCGGCCCCAGAAGGCACCAGGGCCGTTTTGGACACGGGGATAACCGGAAGAAAACGGCCCCCCCGACCGCGTTATTTCAACCTTTTTTACCCTTATGGGCCCTTTTTTCACCCATGATTTTATATATGAGGAATTACTGGATGAAAATGCTCTATGCTTGAAGAAGGTGCTTTTTGCCCCCGGAATCAGGCAGAGGGGGAACGTGGAATGAACATATACGTGGGAAATCTCTCGTACGATGCGAGGGAAAATGATCTGAGAGAAGCTTTCGAACAATACGGTTCAGTTGACAACGTCAACATCATAATGGACAGGTATACCAATAGGTCCAAGGGTTTCGGTTTCGTCGAGATGCCCTCCGATGAGGAGGCAAAGGCGGCCATTGACGGACTGAACGGAAAGGAGATCCTCGGGCGTGCGGTGAAGGTCAACGAGGCCAGGCCCCGCGAGGAGAGGCCCAGAAGGCAGAGCTGGTAATCAGGCCCTTTTAATATCTTTTCAAGGGGCCCCTTTCCTTTGTTTAGGGGGGCCCTTTTTTCTTTCTTTTTTTCCATACACTTTTACATCGATCGATACAGCCGGATCATTTGCCGAACAGCCAATAAATTGTGGTAACAGCATTAATTCCCAAGAAATAATTGCAGTTACGACATTTACTTATAACCTTTTGGGCGTATGCTGATGAAGATGATAACCTCCTGTGGATGCTCTGTCTGAGCAGGCCGGAGCACCCCGGTTCATGGACCCCATTTTGACCAATACGGTGGGGGTCCTGCCTACCCGGAAGATTTAGGGGGGGCCCCCTTTGGGATAACTGTCAATTCTCCCCATTTAAAGGATGGAATTGGGAAAGGGTTGGGGGCCCCATCCGTGATAACAGATTAATAGGACCCGGTCAATTATGGTATTCGGAGGAATACGGGAGAGAGATGATGAGAAAGGCACCCTTCATACTGCTGTCTGCAATGCTCATTCTCCAGTTATTATCAGGTCCTATCCTGCTGGATCAAGGGGGACCCTCCGCGGATAGGACAGTGGATGCGATAGTCATGGACCCAAATGAAAGCGGAACCTTTGGAAGTGGAATGACCCGATTGACAGGGCCCGCTGATTCATCATGTCCCATGTTCCGGGGGAACCAGTTCAGAACCGGATTGAGCCCTTACAGCATTGAAGATAACCCAGGTATGATAAAGTGGAGATTCTTTACGGATAATGGGTGGGATAGATCCTCACCCGCCATCGGAGTGGATGGGACGATATATTTTGGCTCGGAAGATAATTACTTATATGCAATTAACCCAAATGGGACTTTGAAATGGAAGTATCAAACGGGAGGTGATATTTTTTCATCTCCTGCGATAGATGAGAATGGAACCATCTATTTCGGGTCACAGGATTCTTTTTTCTATGCATTGAATCCAAACGGGACATTTAAATGGAGATTGCATATCGGCCAGACATTCAGCAGCCCGGTAATTATCGGGAATGGAACCATATATGTTGCATCTCAGGGTGGGAGGTTATTTTCGATAAAGCCAAATGGTTCAATAGACTGGGAAATTAATGTTGGAGTATACCGATCCTCCCCCTCTGTAGGTGAGGATGGCACCATATACATTGGTTCGTATGATGATCATATTTATGCAGTATATCCGAATGGAACGGTGAAATGGCGTTATAAAACCGGAGATTACATATTCGCGACTCCAGCTGTTGATGAGGAGGGGAATATATACGTTGGTTCCTGGGATGGTTATCTCTATTCAATGGCTCCCAATGGGTCTTTCAATTGGAGATATTTTATTGGTTCAAATGATAGACATATTAGATGCTCCCCATGTATAGGAAAAGAAGGAATAATATATAATTTGGGTTCAGGGTATTTATATGCGTTATATCCCAATGGGACGTTGAAATGGATCGACTATGCTGCACAAGACTCGTTAGGATCAGTAACAAGTGACAATTCAGGTAAGTTGATATTTGGCAATGAATATAATAAACTAATTGTATTTAATCCAGATAATTCGTTATTCTGGTTATTATCTGGAGATGTCGGAAATATTAGGTCATCTCCCGCAGTTGGATTAGATGGTACAATCTATGTAACCTCATATTCAGGTTTTTTAATAGCACTAGGTACTAATCAACCCTCACCTCCATATGGGATTGATATAAAACCCGGTGATGAATTCGTTCAACTATCTTGGAAAATACCCGATAATCAGAACGCTCCGTATATATTGAGCTATCAAGTATACAGAAGAGTTGGAGAGGAGGACTTTGAACAATATCAAACGATAGATCCCGGTCAAAAAGCATTTAATGACACCGATGTCGTGAACGGAGTGGAGTACCACTATTATATTACCGCGACCAACAAGTACGGAGAATCCGATCCGAGTGTTATCGTTAATGCCACCCCTCTGGGGATGCCGGACCCTCCAATAGCCGGTGACATCGAGGAGGGGGACCGATACAATAAGATCGATTGGGCACCTCCGGATGATATCGGGGGTACTCCCCTAACTGAATACAACATATACCGGTTCATACCAGGATCCGTTCCGGACCTGATAGAAACAGTGGATCCGGATGTGTTCTCCTACACAGATAACGATATCGATAACGGTGTGACTTACCGGTATTTCATAACCGCTGTTAACATCGTGGGTGAATCCCTGAGGTCCGAATATCTCACAGGGACCCCTTATACGATCCCCAACCCCCCAAAGGATCCATCCTTTACAACCGGTTCTCTTTTCATCAATCTCAGCTGGGACCCCCCCGATTTCGATGGAGGGAAAGGTATCACTGAGTACAGGGTCTACAGAGGGGGTTACATAATCGGGACCACACAGGATCTCTTCTACAATGACACGGACATACTCTACGGTCAGGAATATTCCTATTTCATCAAATGTGTGAACCCTCGGGGGGAATCCGAGCCGAGCATTACCAAGACCGCAACAGTTATCGAAGTCCCAACCCCACCCCTGAACCTGAGGGTTGATGCCGGGGATGGTCGTGTTGATCTCGAATGGGAACCCCCATCGAATGTCAGGGGTTCCCCTGTCAGCTACTATCACATCTACAGGTCCACCAATGAGGATGACCTTTCCTTCACCTATACCGTTCCAGCGGAGAACCTCACATACCACGATGTTGATGTGGAAAACGGCGTGAAGTACAATTATGCTGTCAAAGCCATGAACGGTGCGGGGTACTCATTACCAAGCGATGTTGTAAGCGGAACTCCCCTTGGACTGCCACTGCCTCCAGTCGACCTTGAAGCGGAGATCTTCGAGTATGGAATTACTGTGTACTGGGGGGTACCGGAAGAAGATGGTGGTGCACCCATAATTGGATACAGAGTATTCAGGGAGGATGGGATCTCCCCCAGGGAAATGATGGGATCTGTGGATGGCTCGATATCCGACTACTCGGACGAGGAAGTTCAGTTGGGAATGTCCTATATCTACTCCGTCGTTGCTGTAACATCCGTGGGCCCCTCGGAGCATTCGATAGGTGTCAGGATCAACTACACATGGTATCCCACGGCACCGCTGTCACTGAACTACACAGTTGACGGGTACAGGGTCATACTGGTATGGGATGAGCCTGAAAGCGGCGGTGGTCTGGACATAATCGAATACAGGATCTACAGGTCCTATTACAACTCCACATGGGAGAGGATCGGGAAGACTTCCGAAAGGGAGTTTAGTTATCTTCCCGACATCCCGCTTGTCTACAGGTACAGAATTACCGCAGTGAACGGGATGGGAGAAGGCCCCTGTTCTGATGAAGTGGAGGTGATCTACCGAGAATCAAATAACAGTGTGGACGGGAATAGAACCCGGACCCCCTGGTTATTTATTATCATAGGGGTGATCCTGTTTTTCCTCTTTATCGTTCTAGCTTCCATATCAGCTTATGTTATCATAAATAGAAGAAAAGCAGAAGAGGAGGAGAATGTCGAGGAACCCGAGGAGACCGGATTCCTGCAGGAGGGTTTAATGTAGATAACTACCATTATCCCCCAAGGAAGGGATGACCTCCATCCGGGATTGTGAAAGGTCTATACACATGATGGGTCTTCACCGTAACAGGGATCGGAGGCCACCTTAGGAAAAAGAGAGGGAGAGGTGGTCCATATGATATGTCCAAGGTGCGGGAGTACGATACCGGCGAACAGAAAGACCTGCATAAACTGCGGATTTAAGCCCGATGAGGAACCCATCGGGGAATCTGGTACTCCCGGCTGGAAGGACGGGGATCCCTTCAAGGACATGGAGATAAAAAAAGAGGAAAAGGTCGAGGAGAACCCGATAGACCCTAGGGACCTTGGTAAGGGGATAATCTTTCTTTCTTCTACATTCCTGCTGAGCTTGATACTGGCTGGTATGGCTTATTACCTGTTCTTCTTTTTACCCTGGATCAGTTTGGGCATAGTATATCTGGTCACGGTACCCTCCCTGATCGCAATAATACTGCTTCTTTCGGGTTTCTTCAGGACCGGTGTCGTTTTCGGTATCCTATCCTCCATAGTACTTTTGATAACCATCCCTTTCGCATGGATATATCTCACCCGCCTCCTGAGCTGGACCGAATTCGCAAAAAAAGAGAGGAAGGAGGGCAATAAGAACTGGAAGAAGAGGGACATAATAATCAGGCCAAAACCCCTGCATATTGTCATCTGCATCCTTTCAATACTTATTCTGTTAATGGCCCCAGGTGCGGGTTTCTACATCTATCACGACCGGCCATTGCTATACATCGTCATGTACGATGCACCGGACAGCTACAGGAGCAATACCAGAATAGATATCGAGGTCACCGTATGCAATTACGGATTGGAAAAGGCAGAAGAGAAGGACATCCTGATAGGTATAGTGACAAGCGGCAACGAGGTCAAGTTCAACTGGACGAGGGGTGATATCGAGGGGGTAAGCAACGGCAAGATGGAATGCAAATTCGAGGTTCAGTTCTCACTTGATAAGATCGTACTATATTACAAGGGTTCCGAGGTGGATGAGAAGGAGATAACCGAGATGTATCTGCCCACCCAGTTATGAAGGGCCACACGTACCCGTCAAATGATAACGGGAGGGAATGCGAACCTCTCCGGTTTCGCTTCTTTTAACTGCACGGTTGGGAAAGGCATTACACGTCAATCCTTCCCTTCAGCTCTGTTAGCTTCTCTATCCAGAGCCTGTCCTTCATCCTGTTGGCATGCTGAAGGCCCCTCTCGCAGAGAGCTCTCGCCGAATCACTGTCCCCGCAGTCAAGTTCCATCAGCGCGTATTCGTGGAATACCTCCGGCAGCTGGTTGACTATGTTCTGGGCCTCTAGTCCCTCTATGGACATGTTGAAGTATGCCCTGGCCCGGTCGTACATCCCCTTTCGTCGATATAAAGTGGCAAATGTCTGCTCGGTGGCATGTATCATCCTCCTCTCGTCCAGTACCACGAAGTGCCGATAGGCCGCCTCCAGCCTTCTTTCCGCCTCCTCGTAAACCCCCTTTTTCACCAGTACGTCCGCGCTGTTGAGCAGCCCGAACCCCAGGTTCAAAAGGTCCCCTATGGATCCCGATATGTCCATCATCTGCTCGCACAGCTTCAGAGACTCGTCGTACCTCTCATCCAGGCTGTATATCCACGCCAGGTTGTTCATTATCTTCAATTTCTCAGAGTTGTCCCCCAGCTCGTCCCATATCCTCATGGACGCCTTCATCTGCACCTCGCACTTTCCGAACTCCTTTCTGAGCTGGCAGAGGAGGGATGCCAGAAAATATGCATTGGCAAGACACTCCTTGCTCCCCGTCCCGTCAGCTATCTCCAAGGCCCTCTTGTGATACCTGGATGCCTCCTCGACGTCACCGGTGAGGTAGTGTATGGACCCCAGGTGCCTGACACCGTAGGACTCCAGTATGAACTGGTCGTACCTCCTGGCCAGGTCTATGACCTCCCCATATTCCCTCACCGCGGCATCCCGGTCCCCCTGGGTCATGAAGATCCTGGCAAGACGTATCTTGGCCCTGGTCATCAGCTCCTCTCTGCCCTCCGACCCGCAAAGCTTCACCGATACCCTGTAGTTCCTGGCTGCATCCTCCCACCTGCCAAGGATGTAGTCCATCTCCCCCAGGAAGAAATGGTAGTCTATCCTGGAGGTCCTCCTGATCCCCTCGGGGTCGATCCTGGACACAACCTCGACCAGGTCCTCCGAATACCCCCTCTTTATCAGCGAGCTGCCGTAGGCCCTGAGGTGCTCCAGGGCCTCCTCGTGGGCACCCCCCGAGATCAGATGGTCGATCACCTCGACCCTTGCCGGGTCGTTTCTGAGCCCGCAGTAGTAATTGGCTGCCACAAGGTGCAGGTCGGACTTAAGCGACCTGTCCATCGACACATACAGTATCTCCCTGAATATGTCATGGAGCCTGAATCCGTTGCCGGAATAGGTCAGAAACGACCTGGATGCAAGCTCCTCGAGGGCCTTGATGCACCTCGTATGCTCCCTCTCATCGGCCTGGGCCCGCTTCCGATCGACGGGGCAGGAGTATACCTCTATCCCACCCTCCTCCGTCGTAAATGATCCCAGGATCAACAGGGCATCAGCGGTGAAGGGGTACCTGAACACCGAGAAGTAGGCAAGCCGGAGCCGGTCCTCCTCGCCCAGATTCGGTATCACCCCGTTCTCTATGAGGGCTCCCAGGTCCGAGTGCCCCTCATAGTCCCCCAGGGGTATCAGCTCGAGCGCCAGGGGGTTTCCACCCGCCATCTCGATCATACGTTCGAGATCGACCTGCTCCACACCCCTGGACATAAGAAGCTTCCTGCTCGCCTCAGGGTCAAGACCCTCGAGGACCATACCGGGCCCTTCAACCAGGTTGGAGAGTCCCTCCGGTATGTTCCTGCCGGACAGGATGACCTTTTGTCCCTTCGACCCCCTCGACAGGATCGAGCGGATGAGCCCCGAGCTCCTCTCATCACCGTTCTGAACGTCGTCGAATATCAGAAGAGACCTCATCGACGAGAGCGACCTGTCCAATATGTGGACCGCCTCGTCCAGCCGGAAATCCGCCCTGTTCTGGACGTAGCGTCTCAGGTCCGGATTGTCCTCGCTCTGCAGGTAGATGGACAGGTTGTTGAGGATGCTTCTCGGGGTGCTCCATTCGTTCAGCATGTAGTAGAATATGTTCCAGGTGGTCCTGAGGTCCTGTATGGCCTTGGACAGGAAGGTGGTCTTGCCCATACCCGCCTCTCCCGTCAGGAAAAGCACCTTCTTATCGCCCCTCAACCACTTCAGGAGCCTCCTCTTCTCCCTCTCCCTGCCGTAGAAATACCTTACCTGGGGGGACCTGTGAAGTTCCGATATGAAATCGGACTCCCTCGTGGATTCTAACCTCTTTTGGAACCTCGAGCAGATGATGGCCTCCTCATCCACCAGGTAATTGAGTACGTCGACGATATCAACGTGGGTGTTGAAGAAGGACGGCACACGTTCCAGCGGGATCGATACCTTGACCCCATCGAAGTCGACAACCTCCACCTGGTACCTGGAGATGTCCGATAGAATGGTATCGGACTCCCTGATGCCCCTCTCGGTAAGATGGTAGGTCTTGCCCTTCCTCTTTAGGTTCCTCACACGTACCTTCCTGGAGCGGACAGACCCGGAATCCAAGAGCCTCTTGAGCTCCTTCGAGATGATCGGCTGGGTGGTCCAAAGGGCCGATGCGATACCCTTCTGGGTCACCTCCAGAGGCATTACATAATTGTCCTGAACGTTGAGAAAGCCCCTGAGGTAGACGAGGGCCCTGGAGCCCAGGGTCGTGTACCTGTTGATCCTGACAGCCGGGGGTTCCACCACACCGAGTTCAAAGAGGCCTAGGGAGAGGTCCAGCAGGGGCCTGTGCAGCGGATGGTCCTCTTTCAGGAAATAGGTCCTCTCCCTGGCACCCTCGCCGACGACGAGACCGACGCCCTTTTTGCCGAAGGTTCCCAGTATCCTGTATATGGTGGACCTGGAAAGCCCGAGGGATGACACCATCCATTCCATCGTCTTCGGTCCTGTACCCAAAAGGGCGATCAGGGCCAGATTGGTGGAGGGCTCCAGGAGGGCCTCCGCATCGATCCTCCTTCTCCTACATATCCCGTCGATGGAGATCAGTGCCTCTTTGATCACCGTCCCTTCAACGGGTTCCAGGCGTACCTGTTTTCCCACCCTCCTCCTTGTTATCCAGCCCAGACCCTCAAGTCGTATGGCGAGCCTGGAAGCATGTCTGTCGGTGACGCCAAGCAGGTCCGAGAGGCCCACGGTGGAGGTTCCCGGGTTCCTCACCACCATAAGAAAAGCCGAAAGCGGTATCCCTGACCTCCCCTTTAAACCAACATCTCCTGACACAGGTTTGCCGTAAACACCATTTACATATATATAATCAACAGAGAGCGGAATATATTGTGAGCAAACAGAGAGAATTCGATTATTGATATGATTAAATAACTCAAAGCCGTTGAAGTAGGGGGTTTCACATGCCTTTGGAGGATTTTGCAGACGAGCTGATCCACGGTAAGGGAAGGATCACCAACCTGTCCAGGGACGATGCGGATGGCGCCCTGGAACTCCTGGAGGGGATCATACCCGTACTGGAGAAGAACGATTCCTTCCCCATAGTGGATTTCAAGTTCAAGTTCAAGAGCCCCTACTACCTTTACATGGTGGGGGACCTGCACGGGGACCTCCCCACAGCGATCAACCTCATCAGGAGGATGGAGAGGATCAACAGGGAGCTAAGTGACAGCACGGAGGGGCGCAACCTGAGGTCCCTTGGGATGAAGCTTTTATTCCTGGGCAACTACATAGACAGGGTGCCAAAGAAGGTGGCCAATGGCGGGATCAGGACCCTACTCTACATCCTTGCGGCAAAGGCCCTCTTCCCGGAGGATGTCTTTCTGCTGAGGGGCAACAGGGAGGCCTACGACATTGTGGAGTTCCCCAACCATTCGCTGCCGCAGGAGATATTCGACCTGTTCGGCGAGGAGGCATCAAAACCCGTTCAACAGCATGTAGAGGATATCTTCTCATACCTGCCCATATTCGCCAGGACACCCACCGGCGTGATCGCATCGCACGGCGGCTTTCCCCTGGGTCGCACGAAACCCATACCTCTCATAAGAAAGGAGGATACGGACCTCATAATACCGGCCCTGTGGGGAAGCCCGAAGGAGATTGAGGCGGGCAGGGGAGAGGTGAGCAGCAGGTGCGATTTCGACGAGTCCTACCTGGATATCTTCCTGAACGAGGTAGGATGCAGGGTTTTCATAAGGAGCCACGACAGGGCTCTGTCGGGGTACTCGATGTACGACGGCAAGATGCTTACCGTCTGCACCTCAAGAAAATACGCCCGGCACGGGGCCGGAGGAATGCTCCTTGCCAGGACCCTGATCCATCCCGACAAGATGGTAACGGGCATGAGGGACATTACCCTCCTGGAGATCGAGGGCTCCCGCCTCGACAAGGTCCCGATCACGGTATGGACCCCGGATTGAACATGCGTAAGACCCCGGTCAGGATACCGAACCATCTACCAACAAGCGATATTCAGATATTCGGACTGCCGACCCGGCATCCCCCATGATCCGCTGTTTTGAACTCGATCCCACATTCTCCTCCCCCTCCGGGGATGCGACTTATACGTAACCTTCCCGTGGTATCCACTCCCCCACCATCCGCATGTATGGTGAGTGGTAACCATATGGAGTTGGCCGCTTGAAGGGCTGGATCATGGATGCATATCCGGACAGGAGGATGAACCTTCTCGACCTCTGGATACTGGAGGAGAGCGGAAGCAGGACCAGGCTCTCGGTCCCCTATTACCCGAGGATCCTGGTGTCCGGTCCGGAAGGGGACCTGATGGTCATAAAGGCCCTCCTGGAGGAGAGGGACGAGGTGAGGTCCGCTGAAGTGGTCGAACGTCCCCTGGAGGTCGGCGACGATCGGAAGAGAAAATGCCTTAGCGTCGCAATATCCGACTACAGCGCCATCAGGAGGACCGCGGAATGGGTGGAGAGGATGGGAAGATGGAAACGCTACCGGCTCTACGACGTGGACATGAGGATCGAGACGCGCTATTTACTCGAGAACGGCATCTACCCGCTCTCCCACGTGAGGATAACGGACCGCTTCGAACTGCTCGACGATCCGGACTGGGGACGCGACCCGCTCCCCCCGCTGAGGGCGAACATGATGGACGTGGAGGTGAAAAGATCGGGCCCGCTCCCGCTCATGGACGACCCCATCTCGAGGGTGAGCCTGGGGGAGTGGAGCCTCTCCTCGGGCGACGAGCCGGAGATGATAACCTCGCTTGTGGACAGGATAGAGGAGGCGGACCCGGACGTACTGCTGACCGCAGGGGGGGATTCCTTTGTTATACCCTACCTCTACCACCGTGCCTGCATCCACGGGGTCCAGGACCGCCTTGTACTGGACAGGTCCGGCGATCCCGTTGTCGCCGATAAAAAGGAGGGCATGTCATACTTCACCTACGGCAGTATCCTGTACAAGCCCCCGCCAAGGCTCCTGAACGGAAGGCTCCACCTTGACGTCAAGAGCTCCTTCAACCTTAAAGAGGGGGGCCTGCTGGGGGTTGCCATTCTCTCCAGGATGTCCCTCCTGCCGATACAGAGCATGGCCCGCCTCTCCCCGGGCTCCGCAATATCAAGCATGGAATGCGCCGAGGCGAAGAGGAGGGGGTACGCGGTCAGGTGGAAGAAGAACCTGCCGGAGGGGTGGAAGACCGCGGTGGAGCTCTCCCTTACCGACCGCGGGGGCCATATCTTCGATCCAATAACCGGTGCCTTCTCGGACGTGGTGGAGATGGATTTCTCCTCCTTCTATCCACACATAATGATGAGAAAGAACATATCCCTGGAGACGCTGAACTGCTCCTGCTGCGGAGGGTCCGGCACTCCCGTACCGGGGCTGCCGTACAGGATATGTAAACGGCAGGACGGCCTCATCCCGGCCGTGATAGGGGAGATCCTCTCCAGGAGGCTGGAATACAAGAGGAGGGCAAAGGGGGAGGGGGACCTCATCGTGGAGGGAGAGGAGGAACTGGGGCCCCTGAGGGCCCCCGAGGGGAGAAAGAGATACGGTTACGCGTCCAACATGCTCAAATGGGTGCTGGTCACCTGCTTCGGATACACCGGGTACAAGAACGCGAGGTTCGGCAGGATAGAGGCGCACGAATCCATAACCGCATACGCCAGGGAGCTGATGCTCCAGGCCAAGGAGACGGCGGAATCGAGGGGGTTCTCCGTCCTGCACGGCATAGTGGACTCCCTCTGGTTGGCCGGGCCCCCCGGGGATGAGGAGGCGCTGGCCGAGGGCCTCGAGAAAAGAACCGGCATACCCATATCGGTGGAGGCGAAATACCGCTGGATCGTCTTCCTGCGGAACAGGACCAACGGGGTCGGGGCCCTCACAAGATACTACGGCTTCAACGAGGTTGGTGACCTGAAGGTGAGGGGGCTCGAGGTCAGGCAGCACTCCACACCCACCTTCGTCTCCTCCGTCCAGGAGGGGGCCATAAGGACCCTCTCGGGGGCGCGCTCCGCCGGGGAGGTCCGCCAATACCTGGAAGGGACCTTAAACTTCCTTCGGAGGGAGGGGGGAAGGCTCCTGGAAAGAAGCGTGGACCCCTCGGAGCTCTCCATGTGCATACGCATCAGCAGGGCCCTGGACGATTACAGGACCGATTCCGAGCACGTGGCGGCCGTAAGGCTCCTGAAGAGGACCGGTTTCAGGGTGAACCCCGGCGAGAAGGTCCGGTTCGTGGTCCTGGATCACGGCGCCAGACGCCCGGAGGAGAGGGTCAGGATACTGGAAGACGGGATGGAGGGCACACAGTACGATGTGGACCGCTACATGGAGCTGACCGCGCGTGCCGTGGGGGGTGCCCTCTCCGTGTTCGGTCTGGACGAGAACAGGGCCCTACTCGCTTTGAAAGGTATGGAACAGGCCTCCCTTTCGGGATTCTCCCGATCCCGGATCTAAAATGATAAACGCAAATTATAAATATGATGTTTCTGCTATACGCCCACAGGTTGTATACCGTAGGAGGTCAACATCCGAGGTGATATGAATGGTACGAAAAGGAGTGATAGTGAGGAACGGACTGCCCGTATATCATGGCAAGTATTTCGACTCGGATATGGATAACATATTCGAGGGGTTCAAAAGGGATATGGAAAGGCTCTTCGGCGATCCCTGGTCCCTCGAGGAGAGGGCACCGAGGCTCAGACCGTACCACACGGCCAGTATGATGCCCGTCGACTTCAAGGATGAGGGTAAGAACTACATGGTGTCCGCCGATATGCCCGGCGTCGACAGGGAGAACGTCCAGCTCTCCATAGACGATGACGTTCTCACGGTCAAGATCGACTGCGGCGAGGAGAAGGAGGAGGAGAAGGAGAACTACCTTATGAAGGAGCGCTACAGGATGTCCTGCCAGAGGTCCCTGAGGCTCCCCGGGGAGGTCCTCGCCGACAAGGTGGATGCCAAGATGGAGAACGGGGTGCTCAACATAACCCTGCCCAAAAAGGAACCCACGGAGAAACCCGGCCCGAAGACCATCGAGGTCAAGTGATCCCTGGTCGGATCCCCCGGACCCCCACCTCGGATGGGCCACCGGCTGTGGCCATCCGAGGTTTTT
>Ga0272443_10001343_pt1 | contig 36865 bp, 31 predicted proteins | sample SSMAcet12_FD_193581 | JGI IMG/M metagenome (GOLD analysis project Ga0272443, IMG submission 193581) | Marine sediment archaeal communities from Little Sippewissett salt marsh, Falmouth, MA, United States - SSM-Acet-12 | ecosystem: Environmental > Aquatic > Marine > Wetlands > Sediment ... | reverse complement strand
CCCCCGCGGGCGCCAGGGTCAACGCAGTTTGCACCACTTCATCCTTGCGAGTCCGCCGGCCGTCCAGTTCCGAACCCTGGATATGGGAAAAATATCCGTGCAGGTTGAAGTGTTCCAGGATGCGCCGAGCATATACGGTGGGCTTGGAAGTGGCCAGCACCAGGGACATTTGCCGCCGATCCAGGCTTGCCAGCAGTTCCGGGATACCGGGGTACAGGCGATTCTCAAAAATCCCCCGATCGGCAAAGTACTCACGGTAGTGGCTCACGGCACGAAACGCCTGTTCCCGTTCCAGGCCGTAACGGGCGGCGAAAGATTCATGCAGCGGGGGGCCGATGAAATCGGTGAGGACTTCGGGCTCAGGTTCATGGATCGCCATGCGCTCCAGGGCGTGAAGAATGGAGTTGACAATGCCGGCGACGGGATCGGTCAGGGTGCCGTCCAGATCGAACAGGATGGTATTCCAATTCATGGGGCAAGTATCTCCGGGGTTCCCAGCATACCCCAGTACCGCCGGGGTTGCAAGTTATGGTATAATCCCGTATTGCAAGGAGAATCCGTTGATGAACCTGATCCCTTTGTTCTCCCGCCTGGAATCCATTGAACGGGAAACCGGGAGGCTGTATCAACAGATCGCCAAGTTGTCCGGCGACCGGTTCCCCCGGCTGGTAGCGTTGTTTTCCCACCTGGCCGAAGAGGAAGAGGAACATGAACGCATGGTCGCGCTGGCGCGAAACCTGATCATCGAAACGGAACGCGCCAGCATGCGCATCGATACCCTGGAAACCGAAAAGACCGATCCGGGATTCATGATCCTTGAAGATAAGAGCCGTGACCTGGACGCCCATCTGGGTTTCGTCCTGGAAAAACAGGCCCTTTTCGCGGCGGACCTTCCCGATATGAATGAATCTCAAATCGTCGCCATGGCGCTGGATATCGAAGTGCAATTACAGGAAAGCCACACATTGAAAGAAATCGATATCCGGGACAAACAGCTGGCCGGCCTTCTCGGCAACCTGGCCCGGGCCGACGCCGCCCACAGGGCCCTGCTGGAAGAATGGCTGCACCGCAATCCCTGATTGCTCCCCCGGCCGCAGGTTCACTTGCAGGATTCTTGAATATGCGTTAGAATACACCACATGAACCGCTTCCACCGGCATCTTCGCACGTCCAGCCGCATGGTGGGACCGGTTTGCACTTCCTCCGCTTTCATCGATCCGGCGGCCGCCGCCGCCTGATCTGAACACACCCACCCTTGCGTTTTTTTTTCAATCCCGTCGTGCGCCCGCCGCCGACGGCACCCCCATGATCCTGATTGGAGGAGAAAATGACGGCAGTATTCCTGACCAGTAATGAATGTGAGCACCTGGCTCGTTGCGGTAGCCCTGCAGCGGTTGACATCCTGGTGGCCGCTCTGGCGGCGGCGGACCCGGTGCAGGTAAGGGTGGCCGACTACGCCCTGGGGCTGGTGGAAAACGCAGCCGGGGTGGCCCGGATTCGCCACCACCTGTTTTGCGCACCAATGCCGGTGCAACGCAATCACGCCGCCCTGTACTTCAAGCGCCGCGGCCTGAACGCCGTACTGGAAGAGGCGCTTGAATCCGGCGCCATTGACACGGTCCAAGCGCGTTCGCGATAACATCCCGCTGGGGACGGTGCTTGAAAATTTGTAAACGGAAAGTACAAAATTCAAGGGTGATTGATATTGCGATCTGATTTGGTGGTTCAGTAGAATGTCCGTTTACAAATTTACAAGCACCGTCCCCATAGATTGTGCGAAAAAAGCGCCCCCATGGTTGATTCCTGATTGACTTTGCCGTATAGTGGACCCTTGCCTGAGCAAATGCTCAACTACCAAGGAGGGACGTATGGCACACGTCATCAACGAGGAATGCATCAGTTGCGGATCCTGCGAACCCGAATGCCCGGAAGGCGCCATCTCCGAAGGAGACGATAGGTTCGTTATCGATGCCGCCAAGTGCACCGATTGCGGCACTTGCGTGGATGTCTGCCCCGTGGAAGCCATCCACCCCGCTTCCTGATCCCTTAAAACGGGTCAACGGCGCGGGAGGCTGCCCTCCCGCGCCCCATTTTTCAAACCTCAAGCCTTTCAACCGGTGGCATCCGGCTGTATTTCAAGCACGGATCACAAACGAATCGATCCATACGGAAAATTCACAAAAGAAGGCGGTCCTATGCCCGCATAAACGGCTGCCATGGGTATTCAGGATGGGAATGACCTCACCTTGGGGAAGCATTGCAAAAGCGGGGACGCAATTATCCCACCGGGATGCAGCGGGAAGAAACAAATCGGGTATAAGTCTGGAAAGCCCGCCGTAGATTCTACGGACGGGCCTTCCGGGTTTTTTTTTACAGTACGATGACGTTGGCGGCCTGTTGGCCTTTGGGACCCTGTTTAACGTCGAATTCCACTTCCTGACCTTCCATCAGAGAGCGGTGACCGGTACCCTGGATCTCAGAGTAATGGACGAACACATCGTTCGAACCATCCACTTCAATAAAACCATAACCCTTGCTGTCATCAAACCATTTCACTCTACCTTTCGGCATAAACATACTCCTTTTTTGTTCGTCAGTAGACGCGGTAGACTGATTCACCCGGAAGTAAAGGAATTTACTCGGAGAGATACGCCTCCACCTTCATCCACCAATCAAGCCTATTTTAGCATAAAACAATCCCGGATACAAGCCAAAGAAAAAAAAACGCAAAAACCGGTGTTTGTCCGTATTCTTGTCAGCAGCGAGTTGTCCTTTGCGGCGCAGTTATGGTAAGGTGGCAACAGTCTTTTCAGGAGAAAACATGAGCGACATGCCCTCCATCACTGCAGTAATGGATACATCGCGGGGTACCATCCGCCTGCGTCTGCTGGCGGAAGCGGCGCCCCTGACCGTGGCCAACTTCGTCAACCTTGCCCGGCGGGGATTTTACGACGGCCTGACCTTTCATCGCGTCATCGCCGACTTCATGGTCCAGGCAGGGTGCCCCGAAGGATCCGGCCGCGGCGGCCCGGGTTACCAATTCCCCGACGAGTTCGCCTCGGGGGAACGCCACGACCGGCCGGGCATCTTGTCCATGGCCAATGCCGGGCCCGGCACCAACGGCAGCCAGTTCTTTATCACCCATGTAGCCACACCTTGGCTGGACGGCAAGCACACGGTGTTCGGCACCGTGGCCGAAGACAAAGACCAGGAAGTGGTCAACAGGATCGCCCAAGGCGATACCATCCGCAGCATAGCCATTGAGGGTGACCCATCTGCCCTGCTGCTTGAAATGGCTGCGCCCCTGGCGGACATGAACGCCGCCCTGGATCGCAACTTTCCCCACCTGAAGCCGCCATTGGCGGGTTCCTAACATCGGTTTGGAGATTTTTTTGTTGACAAGCGGGGAAATCCAATGTATATTTACTTTGTAACGCAAAGTACTTTGCTTTGGAGAAAAAAATGACCATGCGTCGCTTGATATGGATTCTGGTTTTGCTGTTGCTTCTATTGTCCCAGCCCGCCGCGGCCGCCCGTCCCATTCCCGGCGTGCTGCAACCCGACGCCATCACGGTGTTGGGCAATCGCGCCTTCATCGCCGAAGGTTCCCGGATCCACGTGTTCCGGTTGCCGGGATTGGAACCTGCAGGCGTATTGGCCGGCGACGGAGACGGTCCGGGGGAGTTTCGCACCCATTCCGGTTTCGGCATGACCCTGGACCTATTCAACTACAACGGGAAACTGGCGGCGGCATCTCCGCGCAAGCTGGCCGTGTTTTCTGCGGCCGGCAAACTGGTGCGGGAATGGCGCCTGGGCCACTTCTGCACCCGCGTCCGTTTGCATCAACACAACCCCGTGGTGATCCGTTACCTTCCGGGAGTTGAAATGGCCTACGAACTGGTACGTTTGGAGAAAGACCTCTCACCGGCAATCCGCATCGCCGCCCAACCCATCGCCTATACCGCGGGAGAAATAAACACTGTCAATCCACTGTTCCAGTTCTGGATCTGGAAAGACCACGTATTCGTGCTCCAGGGCCTGGAGTCACTTTCCTTAACGGAGCATACGGCTGCGGGAGACAAGGTGCGCGCCATCGCCCTGCCCGTCAAGGGGCCCCTTGTCGACAATGCCATGCGAAAACGTATCACCCGCTGGCTCCGGAGCCAAAGCTGGTACCGCATGATTCCCGAGCAACACCGTCGCACACTGCGCTTTCCCAAACGATTGCCCGCCCTGCTGGGCGGCATCCTGCACCGGGACCGGCTTATTCTGATCACCCGTCTAACCGGCCCCAAGGGAACCGAGTGCCTGGTCGTGCCCCTGGACGGCCGCCCGGTGTTTCGCCGAGTTTTGCCGGTGCAATTGCGCGATGTGTTCACGCCGGCCCCTTATTGTGCAGCGGGTAACCGTTTTTACGCCCTGAAGGAAAGGGCGGATGAACAATGGGTCCTGGAAACCATATCTTTGGACGCAGGATTCACGGGAGGAGACGCATGAACAAAGAGGAATTGAGCGAGCAGTTGGCGGCCATCCGTCGCATGGTTGAGTTGACCCGCAACGAGACGGCGGGAGCCCTCCCCTGGCTGCGTTTCTGGGGTTGGATCATCATCACCGGCCTGGTGGCCACCCAGATGCTGATCTACCTGGAAGCCTACAACCGTATCTGGATCCCCTGGGCGGTGATTTACCTGGTCGGATCCGCCTGGAGCGCCGCCCGCGCCCGTCGCTCCCGCAGGAATGACTCAGTGCGTACTTTCAGCCGGCGCATCATCGACCACGTCGGCTTTTCAGGCGGCCTGGCCTGCATACTGGCCGCATTGGTACTTCCCCTGATCGGGGCATACAACTTCGAAACCATCCCGGTTGTCGTTTCTCTGATCGTCGGCATCATGCTCTTCGTGGTCGGCGCCGCCCTGGAATTCAATCTGTTGCGCATCATGTCTCTGGTGTGGATGTCCGCCGCTGTGGTCCTGGCCCTGGTCCCCTGGCAATGGCATATCTGGATCTCCGTGGTTTTGATCGCCGGGACGTATCTGCTTCCCACCGTTCTTCTTTCCCGCCGCCAAAGGCACGATGACCGCTAAACCCGGACTCCTGTTGGACCAGCGGGTCCACGCCCCGGTTCGCCTGGCCGCCCTTACGGTGCTGTCCGCCGCCATTGAAGTGGACTTCAGCCACTTGAAGTCCGTCACCGGGGCCAGTGACGGCAACCTGAGCACCCACCTTTCCCATCTAGAGAAACACGGGTTTCTCACTGTGAAGCGTACGTTCGCGGGCAAGCGGCCGCGCACCCTCTACCGCATCACGCCGGAGGGGCGAAAAGCCCTGACCACTTACCTTGATAACCTGCAACGGATCGTGGAACTTTCCGCCGGGGCCGTGGCCGCCCCCGAAGATTCCAGCTGAAGGGGCCGCCGTTGAGATGAACTTCCGGATCGAATAGGGTATACTTGGCGGGGAGACAAAATGGAAAAGATCCTGGACGGCATTAACCGGGTGCTGCACTACACCTTGTTCGAGATCAACCAGACTCCCGTTTCCCCCGCATCCATTCTCATGTTCATCCTGGTGGTGGTGGTTTTCTACATGTTCTCCCGACTGGTACGCCGCATTCTCAGGGCCGGGGTGTTCTCACGCATGGAGATGGAGCACAGTTCGCGCTTCGTGGTGGTCCGCATCACCCACTACACCATCATGACCCTGGGCGCCGTGGTGGCCTTCCAGTTCGTGGGCATCAACCTCTCCGGCCTGGCCGTGATCTTCGGCCTGTTTTCCGTGGGCATCGGCTTCGGCCTGCAGAACGTCACCTCAAATTTCATTGCCGGCCTCATCCTGCTGGTGGAGCGTCCCATCAACATCGGCGACCGGGTTACCATCGGCGATACCGAGGGCAACGTCAAGGAGATCAAGATCCGCTCCACCACCATCCAGACCTTGAACAACATCACCTACATCGTCCCCAACTCGGAGTTCATTTCCTCCACGGTGATCAACTGGTCCCTGGGAGACCCCAAGATCCGACTGGACATCCCCGTTGGGGTGTCCTACGCTTCCGACCCGGACAAGGTGCGGGACGTTTTACTGCGGGTAGCTTCCAACCAGGCCCAAGTGCTCAAGAAACCCGCTCCCCGGGTGTTGTTCAAGGGGTTCGGTGATTCCGCGCTGAACATGGAATTGTGGGCCTGGGTCAAGGAACCTTATGAGTACCGCCTAATCGAGTCTGAGATCAACTTCCAAATCTTTCGCGCTTTCCGGGAGGCCGGCATCCAGATCCCCTTCCCCCAGCGGGACGTGCACATGATTCCGCCGAGGACAACGTCCGAAGAATAGAAGGGCACGGCATGCCGTGCCCCTAGGCGGATTAAATGTGGGCAATTCGTGAATTGCCCCTACCCCTGAACTTGAATGCGTCCCGAATATGTTGATTGAAACGCGGGCGGACACCCAGACCCGTCCCTACCCTGCCCCGGCTTTTCCCTCGGTTTTTCGGGTGTTCCGTGGTTTGATTTCTTGGCGATTCATGGGCGAACGGCCGGTCGCCCCTGAATCTGAATTTAATTACGCCCGCAATAATGGGCGGGTTTGCACCCCCCCCTACCGCTGGTTTTCCCTGTCACCTGATTTCCTGCCACCCGCTTGCCCGAGGAAACCTCGGCGAAGGTGGGTCCCCTTTTTAAACTTTTTTCACTTCTTCCCTTTTCAACTCTTCAACTTTTCAACTTTTCAACTCTTCAACTCTTCCACGCTTATTTACCCCATGGCCCGGTGATAGAAATAACTGCCCAGACCCACGGTAAACACCAGGGCGCCGTACAATCCGTGTTCGATGGCGGCCAGAAGTACGGATCGGTGCCTGCGGTAAGTCAGGGCGAACAGAACACCTCCAGGCAGGCTCAGCAGGGGGCCCACCAGGTTGCCATAGGCCACATGGACAAAGGCGAAGCACAGTGCGTTCATGAGCAGCATAAGGCGGGGATCCCTGAACAGGTCACGGTAGCGCATGCAAAAGAAAGCCCGGTAGATGATTTCCTGGGGAAATGCCGAGAACACGGGATACAGGAGCATGACCATCACCCAGATCAACGGCCGCTGCCGCGGAAAGTAAAACAGCTGTTCCCGCGCCAGCACCAGGGTCAATCCCAGGAGCGCCACGGCCACCAGGGGAACCTTCCACAGCAATCCCCGGGCAAAAACCTTCAGGTCGCCGCGGGCGAAAAAGCGCCGGTTGTCAAAGCGCGGTGAACGCACCAGGTAGATCGTCACGCCAAGGGTTCCCAACATCATGACCATCGGAATGGGAAAACCTTTGCCGGCCATCAGCATCAACAGGGGCACCACCCAGAACAGCAGGGTCCATTCAACCCATAAGCCCGGCTTGCGGTCCGTCAATTGTTTATCCCCTCTTTTGGCAGGACGTCTAGGGCCCGCGCCACTTTCAGGGCACGGACCGCCGCGGCCACGTCGTGAACCCGGAGCATGGCGGCGCCCCTCATGGCCGCGGCCATTCCGGCGATCAGCGTTTCCGGCAGCCGGGCTGCGGGTTCGACCTCCCCGCCCAGGGCGCCTAGAAATGACTTGCGCGATACGCCAACCATAACCGGACAATCCAACGCCCGGAACTCATCCAGCCGCTTGAGGATATCGATGTTGTCCCGCAGTCGCTTGCCGAAACCGATCCCCGGATCCAGAATGATCCGGTCCGCGGCGATTCCCGCGGCGCGGGCCAGGCGAATGCGCTCATTGAAGTACTCCTTCAACTCCTCCACCACATCCCAGTACTCGGGTTTGAGTTGCATGTTTTCCGGTGTGCCCTTGATGTGCATGATCACCACCGGCACCTGCATCTCCGCCACAGTCGCCGCCATGCGCGGACTGAAGCCCAGACCCGATATGTCGTTGACCATATCCGCGCCGCCCTCTTCCACGGCCCCGCGGGCCACCGACTCCTTGTAAGTGTCCACTGATACGGCAATATCCAATTCCGATTTGATGCGGTGGATCACCGGAACGACCCTGGCCATCTCCTCTTCGGCATCCACTGACCGCGCTCCGGGACGGGTGCTTTCTCCGCCCACATCGATCACATCCGCACCTTGGGCGGCCATTTCCCTGGCGCGGATTACCGCATGATCCAGGGACATGAAACGGCCCCCGTCGGAAAAGGAATCCGGGGTTACGTTGAGCACGCCCATGATGGCCGGCTCGTCCAGGTTCAGGTAGCGGTTTTTCAAGTGGATCCGCATTTCGGGCCTCCCCGTGTGGGATCAGATGATCTCCACGGCTTCCTTTTCAATCCAGCCGGCCACGTCCTGGCCGGCAGCCACCTGCAACCAATGTTCCCGCTGCTCCAGGATACGTGCATCCAATCCGGGGCGCAGGGTGAACAGCACGGTGTGACCCCGGCCGGGGCCGCTGCGCAATCGCGCACCCGCCCGGGTTACCACCACGGTATCCCGGCGATCCAGTTGCCGCTGGTACAGGCCCTGCAATCCAGCCAGCATCAAGGCGGCCAGCAGGGCGAATCCCAGGCCGTAAACAAGCCATTTGCGACGGCCTTTCCACAGCAGCATTACCAAGAAGGTGTTCAAACAGATCACCACCGCCAGCAACAGGACGGAAATCACGTTCAGGGGAACCACCGCGGCAAAGTGGTCCCAAAGATTGCGCAGGAATCCCACCCGGCGGGACTCTTCCCCCCCGCCCAGGCGCTCGTTGACAAAGTCGAGGTTGCTGCGCACCTCTTCCCGGGTAGGGGCGAGCCGCAAGGCCCTCAGGTAGTGGATCTTGGCGTCGACAAAGCGTTCCAGCTTCACGCAGCAGTTGCCCATGTTGAATTCCAGTTTCCAGTTCTCCACTTCCCTGGCAAGCTGTGCATAACCTTCAAGGGCTTGGGCGTATTCCCCGGCCTCATATTGCCGGTTTGCCGCTTCGAATCGCCCTTGCACTTGCGCCCCGGCAAAGGCCGCCAGGCCCGTCAGGTACAGCACCAGGATCACCGTTTTCTTCATGCGATCTTCCCGTCAATCCTGCGCAGCAACGCACGCAGGCGTTCCAGGGTTTCCCGGTCACCTGCGCCCCCCGAACCGGGAGCATAACGTGTGGAATCAATTCTTTCTTTTATGGCCAGGAATTCACGGATTTCCCGTTCGCCAACGCCGTGATCTTCCAGGCTGCGGGCGATTGTGGCGGCGTTCATGCGCGACGGCGCCAGTCCGGTGCGTTCATTCAGGTACCTTTCCACGATTCCCGCCGCCGCTCCCAGGTCCGAAACAGCGCGCAAGTCCCGCAAAGCGCGGGAAAACACACGCCGGGCCTCCAGGCGCCGGCTGCGACTCACCAATGGTTGCCAGATTCCCCGGTATAATCCCATCGCCAGGCTTACCATGAAAGGCAGCAGCAACAACCAGGGATAGGCCCCGGAATGATGCCAATGTCGGGACTGGTCGGACAGGGAACCGCCATGGATGTGGTGGATATCCCGGCCGCGCCGCACCACGTCCGCACCGGTTTCCGGAGCGACCACGTCGGCACCCGCCGTTTCCGTAACCGCGATGGTTAACGGAGCGGATTCCACGCTCTTTATGCGCTTCAACCCGGGATCCCACCAACTTAATTTCACCGGCGGCAGGGAAATGGTTCCGCCCCGGCGGAAGGTAATGGGAATTTCAGCCGAAACCGTACCCCGCAGCCATTGGCCGGAATAATCGAAATCCCGCTCGACTTTGGGAGGGAAAGCCTGGAAGAACGGCCCGCCTGCCACTTCGGGTATGCCCAGGGTTTTCATATTTCCGTTGCCGGTGATGCGCAATTTCAAGGTGACCATGTCATGGGTTTTCGCCTGTTCCGGAAAGGGTTCCAGGCGCAGGGAAAAATCGCCCACCGGCAATCCCGCCGCCGCTTCGGGAAGGGGGCTGACTTCAATGAACTGCGGCTCCGTGGTGCGGGTAATGCGGCGCGGCTCGGTGAAAAACCCCAAGCCCTCTTGGGCCAGGACGATTTCGAACTTGAAAGCCGGTAGGTTCAGGCGGCCCGTCTGGTTGGGGAACAGGGCAACCCGGCGGATGTCGTACTCGGTGTAGGTCTTGCCGTCGACTTCCCGGGTCCGGCCCGCACTGCTGCGGGGGACGGGGAACCACTCCTGCCAGAATCCGGAAATCGCCGGTTCGCTCAACAGGTTGACGGCCCGCACGGTATTGCGGGTCAGCAAACGCACATTCACCATCACCTGTTGGCCCGGCACCGCTGTACGGGGGGATATATCCACGGCCAGGCGGACATCCACCGGTTCCTGTTGCTCCCTGCGCTGGCGGGGAAACGAAAAAAGGTCGTCGTCGAAAAGGGAACGCCGCCTGGGAGGGGGCGCCACACTCCCGCTCACCACCTCCACCTGGATCGGTGAGGTCACCAGTGTACGGCCCGCAGCTGCGTATCGCAGCGCCGGGATGGTCAGGGTTCCGGTACGCCGCGGCGCCAGCCGGAACTCAAATCGCGTGAGATGCGAAGTGCGGCCGTTGACCATGCGGAACTCAGTGGACCGCGAACGGCTTTGAACCGTGAAGTCCCGGATGCTCCCGATGTCCGGGGGTTCCGGGTTGTCCACGCCGCTTAGGGTGAGGGTGAACTGCAGGGTGTCGTCGAGACCAATGCGCTGAGCATGAACACGGGCGGAAAATTCAACCGCCTCGGCAGCCAGGCAGATAGCGGCCAGGATCAGGAGCCAAACCGTTACCCGTCGGGCCTGCATCCTGTTCACCAATCCTTTTCACGCCGGGCTTCCCGGGCCACGCGGCGTTTGCGTTTTTCGAGCTGCTGTTTCTCTTTCTGCGCCAGGTATTGCAGCAGAGACCGGTACTTTTGTTCCGGCTGCTGGCGTTGCCCGCTCTTGCCTTGCGGGGGCGGCGGCGCCTGTTTGGGATTTGGCTTTTTCTTGCCGCCATCGCGTTTGGACTGCTTGGGATCCCGGCTCTGTTGCTTTTTTTGTTGCAGTTTCCGCAAAGCCAGTTCGAAGTTGCGCTTGGCATCCTGGTCCGTCGGATCCCTCAGGAGCGCCTGCTTGTAATGATCCAAGGCCTTGTCATACTGCTGCATTCGGAAATAGGTGTTGCCCAGGTTGTAGTGAAAATCCCGCTCCGAAACGCCGTGATGCCCCGGTTCCACCCGGGAGAACTCCTCCAAGGCCTCACGAAATTTGCCCAATTTGTACAATGCCGTCGCGGTGTTGTGCTGCAAGGCGGCATCCTCCGGCCGCAAGCCGCGGGCGGAAAGGAACTTCTGCAATGCTTCGCCAAAACGGCCCTGTGAAAACGCTTCAATGCCGGCGTTGTTGCGGCGGGCCGCCGTATCGAACCAATGCCAGCCCAGCAGCATCGGCACAAGGCACAAAACGATCAGTCTGCGGTCCATCGAATTCGCCTCGTTGTCAATGCCATCTCAAGAAAGAGGAGTATTATACCAATCCCCAGGGGGTATTGAAACCGGGGCACCCGGATGCGTCGCACCCTGCGCTGCAGCACCCGCCGCTCAAAGGTTTTCAATACCGTGATAAAATGCTCGAGATCCCCGGGATCGGTGATGCGGAAATACCGGCCCGCGGTTTGACGGGCCAGTTGTTTCAGGGGAGCCTCATCCAGGCGGGTACGCACCATGCGCCCCTGCTGATCCCGTTTCCATTCCGTCACTTCTCCGTTTTCCGTACGCAACGGGATGGGCGCGCCATCCGGCGCCCCCACACCCACGGAAAAAACCGTGATACCCCGTTCTTTAAGGCGGTCCGCCCGCTCCTTCCAGCCGCCCTCCTGGTCTTCGCCGTCGGTGATCAGCACCAGGATCCGCTGTGCTTTGCGCTCCGCGTCCAGCACTTCCATGGCCAGGTCAAGAGCGGCGGCCAGGTTGGTTCCCTGCTCTCCCGGAGGACTTATACCCGAGGCCTGCACCATCAGCTTGAATGCCTCGTAATCCACGGTCAGGGGGCATTGCACTACCGCGCCCCCGGCGAAGTTGATCAGGGACACGTAGTCCGTGGCCAGGGTGTCCGCTGCCGTGATGATGAGGCGCCGCGCCGATTCAATGCGGCTTGGGGGCACATCCGCCGCGGCCATGGAGCGCGAGGTGTCCAGCAGGAACACCATTTCCGTGCCCTTCACTTCCACCGGAACATAGCGCTCCCCCCACTCAGGTCCGGCCAGGGCCACAATCAGGAACCCCATGGACAAAGTCAGCAGCAGGGTTTTAAATACATCCATCTCCCGCCCGGCGCGGACCACCATCCGGGAGCGCGCGTGGCTGGAGAGAAAGTCTGCCAACCGGCGCATGCGTATCCGGTTGTTGAATAAAGCGAGCAGAACGAAGGGCACCAGCAACGCCAGCAACCACAAAGCCGAAGGATGGGAAAAGTGCATGTTTCTACTCTCGACCGGGATTTTATTATAACAGACCGCGGCAGCGATGTCAGGCACCCGGAGCGCGGGGAATGCGCATCCGGCGCACCCGGCGCAGCCATTCGCGTGCCTGCCGGGGATCGCCACCGAGTCCGTAACGCAGGCGGATATAAGTCTGGATCAAGGGTTCAATTGCCGCCGCTCCGGCGGGGAAACGGCGCCGGGCTGCGTGGCAGATATCCATGGGCCCCCGCCAGGCATCCACCGACAATCCGCCCCTGGACAAGCGCTTCTCAAGCAGGCGCCAACCCCGCTCCAGGGGATCCGGCCGGGCGCGACGGGGGCGGCGGAACAGCCACCTGGCCAGGTGCCATGAAACCAGCAAAAAGACCGCCACCAACGCCAGCAGGCCGGCGCCCCGCAAACCCCGTGCACCCAACCGCCTGAACAGGCTGTACTGCTGGTAACGATCGTAACGTACCACCCAGGTCTGCCAGTAATTGCGCGCCACGTCCCAATAATCCCGGATCCAGCGCCAGGCCCGGGCAAACGGCCCTTCCGCCATGGCCCGCCGCAACGCGGCCGCCCGATCCGTTTCCCCCTGCTGATTCATGGCATCCAACGAAGCATTCAGCCGGCCCCCGAACTCCAAGCGTTCGGGAACCACCGCGGCCGTGGGATCAACCCGCACCCAACCCCGGCCTTCCACCCAGATCTCAGTCCACGCGTGGGCATCTGCGTCCCGGACCACCAGCTGGCCGTCCACCGGGTTGACCGTGCCCCCCTGGTATCCGGCTATAATCCGGCAGGGGATGCCGCAGAGCCGCATCATCAAAGCGAAACCCGCGGCGAAATGCCCGCAGAAACCGCGACGACGCTGCAACAGGAAATCCGCCACCGGATCCGCGGGATCGAGTTCTCCCGGCTCCAGGGAGTACGTGAATCCCCCGGTACGGAAAAATTCCAACCCCCGAGCGGCGCAGGCCATTGCACCCGCTCCCGGCTGCGCCCATTCTTCGGCCATTTCCCGCAAGCGCGGACTCACATTCCGCGGAAGTTGCAGTCCCATGCGCCGCAAAACGGAATGCAATGAAAGGTCGCCGATGGTGCCGCCGACACGGGAGCGCACATAATAACGAATCAGGTTTTCCACCCGGCGATGGTAGCGGAACACGTTCCCCGGCAGCAACCGGCTCCCCGCCGGCACTTGTACCGGATAGTCCAGGCCGAAAAGCCAGCGCTGGCCGTGGGGTTCCAACATGATCTCCTGCAGGATCCCCTCCACCCCCGGGCGCGGCGAACCGGCGATTCTTTCCCGGAAACGCCCGGGGTACCAGATGCGGCCATCGGTCAGCCATAGAACCTGGCCGCGAAAATAGCGCTGCTGAGGCGGCGGCAGGGAGCCCGCACGGATTTTCATGCGCAACACCGGGCGTTGAGATTTCACCATCCGCGCCACGCTCCCCGGCGCCAGGGTGTTGCTGAATCCGGAGACCCCCGTACCGGCGCCGGCCCCGCCAAGTCCCCACAAGGGACCGGGCAAACGCGGAAAGAGCACGAACAGCACCACGGCGACCGGGATGGATGCCGCCAGCAATCCGGCGGCCCCGCGCAGGGGGCGGGCCTCCCGTGAATCCCCGGCGTACAACTGCAGGAAAGCGGCGTTCACGGCCAGCAATTGCACTACGCTGAACATGAGCACCGGCAATCCCTGGTCAAACAGAAAAAGGGCCGCCGTTAAAAAGTAGCACAGGTAGCCCATGAGGTGGAAATCCCGGGCTTGGCGCACTTCCAGAAGCTTGACCGCCGCCAGTACCACCAGGGCGGACACTCCCGGATCCCGGCCCATAAAGAAACCGAATTGAAGGTAAACGCCGCCGCAGGCGGCCAGGGCGATTACCAGGCGCAGTCCGGGGCCCGGCAACGGCCGGCGCCGCCGGTCCAGGTGGTGACGCCAGGCCAGCAAGGCCAGCGCCGTCAGGGTGGGCCAGAAAGGCAAATGCGGAATATGACCGGCAGCGGCGAGCAGGAAAGCCAGCTTCATCCGGTTCAAGGCCCGGGGCGAAAGCGGCATCAACGCGGTTGCCGGCCGCTTCATTCGCCCTCCCCGTGCCGGGCCAGTGACTCAAGGCAGGTGCGCGTGTGACGCGTGCCCGAACCGGATTCCACTGTCCGCTCCGGCAGGCGCAGGCCGTACTCCACCGCCAGGTGGTCGGCGTCCAGGACCCAGCGGGCCAGTTGCGACAGCCGCTCCTCATCGGAGACCCCCCCCAGATGATTCCAGTCGAACCAGGTGCGTACCTGGCCGCCTCCGGAAAACTCCTTGACATTCAAAGGCCGGCCCCGGGCCACGGATTTCCAATCGATGTGGCGCGGGGATTCGCCGACCCGCCAGGGACGCAACCCGGCGAAATCATCCCCCCCGCTCATGTGGGAACCCTCGGTCCAATCGTGCCAGCGACTTTCCGGATCGGGCCAGGGCCGCCTGCCCATTGGTGCCGGGTACACCAGGTAGGCGTCGTCGACCCGGACCTCGTGCATGCAGCGGAACACCCCCAGGGGATACCGGGTTTCCCATTTCACCGCCGCCAGGCGAAAGGATCCGCGTTTGGGGGCGGGTATACCGACATCCATGATCATGGCGCCCCGGCGATGCAGGACAATGGGCCCCACGGTGTCACCCCAGCCGGCCGCACCGGCCGCGGCCGCGAACAAGGCCGGGCGCCCCCCGCCACCGGGGGCGGTCAGCTCCAGGGTCAGCTTCACGCCGCGACCCGCAAAAGCGGGATGGATCCGCACGCCCCGCAGGCGCACGCCGGATACGTAGCCGCGTCCCATGGCCGCGGCGCTGATCAGGGCCCCCAGCATGAGGAAACACAGGATAAACGCCATGCTGTTGCCGTAATTCATGGCCGCCACCAGCACGGCCAGGGCGATCAACATGTACGCCCCGCCCGCCCCGGTCAAGCGCACCCGGGTGACGGCCCCGCGCTTCCGGGCCATGGCTCTCAGCGCCGCAGGGGGATGGAGCGCAGCAGATGCTCCCAGGTGCTGCAGGCATCATCTCCCCGGCGTCCTCCCTCGGGATTGAGGCGGTGTTCCAGGACACTCCCGGCCACGCGCTGGACATCTTCAGGCAGCACCATGTCCCGCTCTTCACTGAGCGCCCAGGCCTGGGCGGCCCGCAACAAGGCGATCCCCGCCCGGGGGGAGAGCCCCAGGCATTGCTGGGGGCGGCTGCGTGAAGCGGCCACTATATCCTGAACGTAGTCCAGTATGGCCTCGGATGCGTGAATCCGGGGCACCGCTTCCTGCAGGCGGATCATTTCCTCCACCCCCATGACCGGCTGCAAGCGCCGCACCATGTCGGCACGGTGTTCGCCGGTAAGCAATTGCCGCTCCGCCGGCGGATCGGGATAGCCCAATCGCAGGCGCATGAGAAAGCGGTCCAATTGCGACTCCGGCAGGGGAAACGTCCCCACGTGGTGGCGCTGGTTCTGCGTGGCGATGACAAAGAATGGATTCGGTAACTCGCGGGTAACCCCCTCCAGGGACACCTGGCGTTCCTCCATGGCTTCCAGCAGCGCGCTCTGGGTGCGCGGCGTGGCCCGGTTCAACTCGTCGGCCACCACCAGCTGCGCAAACAAGGGGCCGGGGTGAAAGTTGAACTTACCGCTGTTCCGGTCGAAAACGGACACCCCGATAATGTCGGCGGGCAGCAAATCGCTGGTGAACTGGATACGTGAAAACTGCATCCCCAGGGAACGCGCGATGGCCTGGGCCAGGGTGGTCTTGCCCATACCCGGCAAGTCTTCGATGAGCAGGTGCCCACGGGCCAGCAGGCAGGTGACCACCAGGCGGATTTCCGCGTCTTTGCCCAGGATAACCGTGCCGATCCGCCGTGTCAGTTCCGCTATGGCGTTGTGCATTTGGATTTCCTCGTCTTGATGCGGTCATGGTACCCCGCGGCGGGACCGAAGTCAACGTGTGAATCTGGGGACGGTGCTTGTAAGTTTGTAAGTATGGCCTGAAGCAGACTCGAAACCCTTTCGTCGCTAATTTCAGCCGCATAAATCTGGCTGGATCAATACTTACAAACTTACAAGCACCGTCCCCAGGTCGGGGTGCCGCATGCGGATACCGTAGAGTTCCAAGCGCTTGTCCAGCTCCCGGTAATGGGGGAACACCCTGGCCACGGTGCGATGGAAATTGCGATTGTGGCCCATGATCACCAGATGGAGGGTCTCATGGAACACCACGTAGGCCAGCAGCGGCTCCGGCAGGTGGCGCAGAAAGCGGTTGAGCCGGATGGTGCCGGTGCTGGCACAGGTTCCCCAGCGGCTGCGCATATGGCGCCATTGCAACTCCCGGCAGTCCACGCCCAGGATCCGGCTGTAGCGGCCGAGATAGGCTTCGGCCAAGCGACGGGTTTCCGCCTCATCACGATTCAGCAGGGTGAGCCGGGCGGCCTCGCGCCACTTGGCGCAGGCGCGTTCCCAGCGGCGTTGAATGGAATCCCCGTTGGCCTCCAGCACGGACCGGGGATTCATGCGCAGCGGCACCACCAACAGGGGCTGGGGCAATACGAATTCGATGCGCGCCCGGCGTACCCGCCGGCGCGCCAGCCGGAAGGGGATGCCCCGGAACTCAAGGATCTCCGCGGCTTTATTCACCGCCCCCTTCCAGGAAGTCCGGTGTGATGCGCCCGCGGAACATGCGGTACACCCAGATGGTATAGGCCAACACAATGGGCATGCCCACCGCGGCGATAATGAGCATCACCCGCAGCGTCAGGGGTGAGGAGGATGCACCGTAAAGATCCAAGCCCCGGGTGGGCATGTTGGATGCCCGCACCAGGAAGGGGAATTGCGCCGAGGCCATGACGCCCCACAACCCGATTATCATGAGCGAGGAAAACTGGAATCCCGCGCCGTCACGGTCCTGTTTCAGGGCCACCCGCCCGGCCGCCCAGGCGGCCATGGTCAGGGCCACGAAAAGCCAGGGCATGAAGCGGTAGGCCGCGCCGGGAACCAGAAAGGCACCGACGGCCACGGCCGGGGCAAGCAACACGATGAGGAGGTAGCGGGTACCCTGGTGTACCTTTTTGCACCGCTCACGCAAAGCACCGGTGGCCCGCAGGGTGCCGTAGGCGCCGCCCTGCATCAAAACGGCCAGCACACTCAACACCCCCAGCAGCAGGGGAAAGGGCCGCAAAAGGGTGAAAAATCCTCCCGCGTAGTCCCCGCGGGCATCCAGGGGGATCCCCTGCAGTAGATTGCCCAAAGCCACCCCGTACAGCAGGGCGGGCACGAAACTGCCCAGGGCGAAGGCCCATTCCCAGAAGCGCTTGCGTTCAGGCTCCAGGCTGCGGAACTCCAGGGCCACGGCCCGGAAGATCAGGGCGAAGAGCACCAGCATCAAGGGCAGGTAGAAGCCGGAAAACACCGTGGCGTACACCGGGGGAAAAGCCGCGAAAAGCGCCCCGCCGCCGGTGACCAGCCACACCTCGTTGCCGTCCCAGAAGGGACCCACGGCGTTGAACAACACCCGCTTTTCCGCCTCAGAGCGGGTCACGAAGGGCGTGAGCATGCCGATGCCCAGGTCGAATCCGTCCAGCACGGCGTACCCGGTAAACAGCACCATTACCAGGGCGAACCAGATGATCTGCAGGGTCATGGCATCCTCCTCAATATCCCTGGGCGCCGGGTTCGGCCATGCCCTTGTTCACGATACGGCCAAAGATGCGCACAAACAACACGAACAGCAGGGTATACACGCCAATGAATGCCAGCAGGGTCGCCAGGATCTGACCCGCCGGGACCGTGCGCGACACCGCGTCGGCGGTGCGCAGCACCCGGTATACCGCCCAGGGCTGGCGCCCCACCTCGGCGGCGATCCATCCCGCCTCCAGGGCCAGGAAAGCCAGGGGGGCCAACACCAGGGTGCTCCGCAGGAACCACTTGTTTTCTCCCAGCCGGTCTCTCCAGCGCAAAAACATGCCCCAGCCGCCGAAGAGGATAAACAACATGCCCAGGGAGATCATGACGTGATAGGATGCGAAAGGCAACAGCACCGGCGGCTGTTCGTCCGGGGGGAACTCGTTGAGCCCCGTGACCGGCGCGGCGGCGTCCCCGTGAATCAGGAAACTGAGCAGGCCCGGCACGCCGACCTCCAGATGGGTTTTTTGCGCGCCCGGGTCGGGGATGCCGAAAAGCGACAGGGGCGCATGGTCCCGGGTCTGCCACAACGCTTCAAAGGCGGCCATTTTTTCCGGCTGGGTGCGGGCCACCTGCACCGAGTGGGTGTGGCCGTTAAACAAGAGCACCACCGTGCTCACCGCGAATATCAACACCCCCAGGCGCAGCAGGCGCCGCGCCGGCGCCTGGTCCCGCCCCCGCAGCAGCAGCCAGGCGGCAATGGCCGCGGCCAGCAGCGAGCCGGCCACCCAGGAGGCCAGGATGGTGTGCAGGTAGCGCACCCCGGTGGAGGGGTTGAACACGGCGACCCAGAAGTCGGTCAGCACCGCCCGCCCCCCTTCCATGCGGAAGCCCGCGGGGGTCTGCATCCAGGAGTTGGCCACGATGATCCACAACCCCGACAGGTGGGCCCCCAAACAGACCAGGAACGAGGACAGCCAGTAGGTACGCCGGCCGACCTTTTGACGGCCGAACAGCAGCACCCCCAAAAACACCGACTCCAGAAAAAAAGCGAAGATGCCTTCCGCGGCCAGGGGCGGGCCGAATATATCGCCCACCAGCTTGGAGTACTCCGCCCAATTGTTGCCGAAGGCGAACTCCATGACGATGCCCGTGGCCGTGCCCAGCACGAATACCAGGGCCAGGATCTTGACCAGGAAGGCCGAAATCCGGCGTGCCTCCCGGTCGCCCTTTTTCAGGTGCAGGGTTTCCAGAATGAGGATGATCAGGGTCAGCGCCAGGGTGATGGGTGGAAAGATGAAGTGGAAGCCCACGGTGAATCCGAATTGAATCCGCGCCAAGAGCACAGCGTCCATCCGCCACCTCCAAGGGGAATTTCAGGCATCCCCACCCTAACACAGTTTTTTTATGAAATGCAACGGCGGACAGCTCCGATAAAGGAAGAGAAGTTGGAGAGAAAAGAGAGTTGTAGAGAAAAAGAAGTTGAGGGCGTAAAAGAAGTTCTTTTCACTTTCAGCAATTACTTTTCACTTTCGACTTTTCACTTCTTCCACCCGGGTGTCGACTTCAAAGTAGCGGTACTTATTGTAGGTTTGGGACATGTGGTAAAACTCCACCCGGCGGTGCAGGGCCTCGATGGTCGGCATGCGCGCCGTCGTATACGTGGTGGCGTCGGCTTCACCGCCGCTGTTGGGCAGCCGGATGGTGCGTTCAACGATCCGCTTGTCGAACACGTAGCTTTCCGAGAACCCTGCGCTGGAAGGAAAATGCAGCCCCTTGCGTTCCTCCAGGTACCAGTGCACCACCTTGAGGTCCAACTTGGCGGACATGCCCCGGGCGGTCGCTTCCAGGGCCGCGCTGCCGGCCACACCCCGGGGATCCATCTCGATCTTCAGCACCGCGCCGTTGTCCACGTCCACCCAGGCTTTGCCCCGGGCCAGGGGACCTTCCCCGGGTTTGCGCGGCATGACCTCGATCACCGCGCAAGGGCGCTTTTTCAACCGCTCCGTGTCCAGGAGTTTGAAGCGGTAGTTTTTGCGGTTGTGTTCCCCCAGCAGCGTCACCGGCAAAAAGACCGAGTAATGGGCCTTGAATCGGGTTTCCAGGTTCGCGTCCGCGAGATCGACCTGCTTGTGACCCCGCTTGATCAATCGGCGTTGCTCCTCAACCTCGCCTTTGTCCGCCACCACCTGGTAGTCGTAATGCCAGCGATTCTCCTCCGGCTCCACCCGCTTGCTCAAGGGATTGCGTTGCAGGACTTTTTCCTCCACCACCTCGGTGCAGGTGAAGCGGAAGGCCGCTTTGCGCAGACCGGCGCAATACGCAGCCGCCTTGTCCAGCAGGGTTCGCAGCCGGGGATCCATGGGTTCCTCGGGCTCCGGTTCCGGCGCGGCGATGGATGCCCGCGTGTAGCCCCGGGCGGTGTTGCCGGACAAACGGTCGCGGACGACAACGGTCAGGATGTAATCCCCCGATTCCGGGAAGTTCACGCCCAGCTCCACGGCCGCTGACTCGAGTGCCGGGCGCAGCACTTTCTCGAAGATCAGCGGCTTGCCATCCGGGGTCTCCGATCTCACCGTGACATGCACGTCCCCGGCGATTTCACCGCCTTCCCCGGTCTCCCGCAGGTAGTCGGAAACGAAAAACCTCAATACGCCTTCACTCCATACCGGTTCCGACAACTTCAAGGGCCGGATCTCCCGGGGTTGCAGTTTGCGGGCGTATACCACCTTCACCCCCGGTCGAGACACCTGGATCTTCAGTTTTGGTTTGCCCATTTCCGGAGCCTTGGGTTTGTAGGTAAGTACATAGTATATATCCGGCCGCGCCGCCGCTTTCTCCAGGGCCAGTTTCAACCGGGTGGTGTCCTGCACCGCCCCGCCCGTATCCGCGGCGATCCCTCGGAACGAAGATTCCCAGGACGAAAATACCGGGAGCCAGCGCAGTTTATCTGAATCCTTTAGCATTCCGGACTCTCCTCCGGCATCGGATAAAAAGAGATGGAAAGTCGCGCCGGCGCCGATGAACAACGAACGCAGGTCGCGCACCTGAGCGGACATATCCGAGGACATGCGGATCTTCCCGTCACATTCGTCCAGGAACCGTTTCAATTCTTCCAGGGTGGCAAACTTCATGGGCGTATGCGTAAGCAGCGTGCTCTGCACATCCACCAGGGGCAGGCGTTCGTTCTGCATGAACACCAGGGCCCATTTCTCTCCGTCCACGGCTCGCAGCCCCGCTGCCAGGCGCTGCAGCATGCCCGGCTGGGCACGCAGGCAGCGCAGCCGATAGGATTCCAGGGCGCTTCGGTAGTTTCCCTTGAATTGATTCAGGAGTACCTCCTCGGGAATCTTGACGCTTTTTTTGGCGGAATTCTGGAGCATGGCGGTGTGGAAATCCTCAGCGGCTCGATGCAGGTCTCTCGCCGCACCGGTTTTGTCGATAAGCTTTTGCTTCAATTCCGCTTGCAACCGACTGAAAAAATCCGCGACTATTTCCTTTTCATTCTCTACATCCTTCAGCAGGATTGCCCTCCTGTCACCGGCCAAAACCACGTGATCGCCCGGGCGGAAGATGTGCTTCAGGAAGTAATCCCAGGCCTGGGGCCAATCCTTGCTCGCCTCGTTCCACCACAACAAAAAGAGGAACAGCCGGGGGCGTTGCCTGGCGGCGGCTTCACCCGATTCCGCGGCCGGGGTTTCCGCCGGCGCCAGGGCGCGGCGTTCCATGCGGCAACTGGTGATGATGACGGACTCGCCGTTTTCCGAGAGGGTGAAGTCTTTCCGCATCAAACCGGACACGGGCTCGCCGCCGTCGAACACCCGCACCACCACCTCGCGGTTGACCACCTGCACCCGCTCCACCACCTCTTCCTGCCCGGGCAGAACGGACAATATCAACGCAACTCCAAAAACCGTTGAAATGAACCGGATCATGCGTTTCCGCATTAGACTTCTCCGGGAGCGGCCCCTTGACTGGGCATGTCCCCGCGGCAGCATTCCCTCCGGGGAGGATTCGCACGGATGTCCAGCCGGCCGGAGAATCCGCTCCCTGCATTTTTGATCTTAACATAATGTAGCATGCCAAATGCCACAAAAACGGCTTTAAATTGTCACTTTTTTGTTACAACTCAAAATAAAATCCGGACGTGAGGCATTGTCATCCCCCCTTGCATTTGCGGGGGGGGTTGGAGTACACTGGGGCAATGAACGTGGAAAGGCCGGAAAAGGACCGTTACTACCTGAACATCGCCCGGGTGGTGGCCACCCGTTCCACCTGCCTCAAGGTGCTGATGGGGGCGATCATCGTCAAGGAAGACCAGATCATCGCCACGGGCTACGTGGGCGCGCCGCGCAAGACCCGCAGCTCCCTGGACCACGGCTTCTGCCTGCGCCAGAAACTCAACATCCCCTCGGGCACCCAGTACGAACTGTGCCGCTCGGTGCACGCCGAACAGAACGCCATTATCAACGCCGCCCGTGCCGGGGTCAGCCTGCTGGGGGGCGACATGTTCATCCACGGGGAGTACCGGGAGGACCAGCGGGTGCTCAACGCCTTTCCCTGCTTTATCTGCAAGAAAATGATCATCAACGCCGGCCTGCGGCGCGTGGTCTGCTCCTTAGCGGAAGCCGACCCGCCCTGGCGGGTGTTCCAGGTGGACGATTGGATCCACGATTGGCAGACCCATGACATCATCGACGACCGCGACCGCTACCGGGGCTGAAGCCGCAACCTCCGGGTTGCACATCGGCCTGACCGGACGCATGGGCTCCGGCAAAGGCGAGGTGGTCCGCCTCCTGGAGGCCGGGGGATTTCACTATGTCTCCCTGTCGGACATGGTGCGCCAGGAGGCCCGGCGCCTGGGCCGTCCGGTCAACCGTACCCAGATGCAGGACATCGGCAACCGCCTGCGCCGCCAAGGCGGCGGCGGCGTGCTGGGGCAACGCGTCGCCGAGCACATCCAAAACCGAGCCGGGATCAACCGTTGGGTGATCGACGGCATCCGCAATCCCGCGGAGGTGGAAGCCCTGCGCGGCCTGCCCGACTTTTTTCTGCTGGGCGTGGACGCGCCGCTGCCCCAGATCATGCAACGCCTGCTCTCCCGCGCCCGGGACACCGACCGTCTGACGGAGACCGAATTGCGGGCCCGGCTGGACCGGGAGTGGGGCATCGGCGAACCCGAGGACGGCCAGCGGGTGGGCGACTGCATGCGCATGGCGGATTTCGTTCTGACCAACGACCAAGACCTGGAAACCCTGGCACAACGCCTGAGCCAATGGCTGGATTCCATCGAGGCCCATCATGAATAACACCAAGAACGCGGTTTACCCCGGATCCTACGATCCCATCACCAACGGCCACATCGATATCATCCAGCGGGGATTGCGCATCTTCGATCACATTACCGTGGCCGTGCTGACCAACCCCGACAAGGATCCCCTCTTTTCCCTGGAAGAGCGCCTGGACATGATCCACCGATGTTTCGACGACAACCCGCGCATCCAGGTGGACGCTTTCAGCGGCCTGCTGGTGGACTACATGAACCGCAAACAGATCCACACCGTGGTTCGGGGCCTGCGCGCCATCTCGGATTTCGAAGTGGAATTCCAGATGGCCCTGATGAACCGGCGCATCAACCAGAACGTGGAAACCATCTTTTTGGTGCCCTCGGTCAACTACTCTTTTCTCAGTTCCCGGCTGGTCAAGGAGATCTACCGTCTGGGCGGGTCGATTCAGCAAATGGTGCCGGACCTGGTGGACCGGCGCTTAAAGGAAAAGTTCCACAAATAGGTTGATCAACAGCCGGACAAAGAATAGGCAGAGACATGAGGCCGACACTCGCCGCAACACCGTTCACCAGTGAGCGGGAGGCGCAGAGATGAACCTGGACAAGTTGACCGAATTGCTGGAAGGCCAGATACCCGGCTTGTCCGCCGCCCTGCTTGAGTTGCCGCACCTGATCTGCATTCTTTTGGACCGTGACCTGCGCGTTCTGGCATCCAACGGCACTCCGGAGGATCCGCTCCGGCCCGTTCCCGCACCGGGACGCTGGTTGTCCGACAAGTACTCCACCGACCATGTGCAACCCATCGTCTCTGAACTGGCCGCCAGCCCCCAGACCGTATCCCTGCCCGGCCGGGACGGCGCAGCCCGGCTGATCGGTCATTTCCTGCTCACTAGCGGCGGGATCCTCTTTCTGGGAGAGGTCGACGACCCCGCTTCCAAGGACGTGCTGGACGATATCTCCCGCCTCAACGACAAGTTGGTGCGGATCAACCGCTGTTACCGCGACAGCCGTGATGAACTGGCCCGGGCCAACCAGCGCATCACCAAGTTGAGCATCACCGACCCGCTCACCGGGTTGAAAAACCGCCGCGCCCTGGCGCCCATCCTGAACCGGGAAGCAGCACGGATCAAACGCCACGGCCTGGACTGCTCGCTCATCATGATGGACATCGACCATTTCAAGGCCGTCAACGACGACCTGGGGCACCCGGCGGGCGACCAATTGCTGGCCGCGGTCGGGCAATTGATCCGCAAGCAGATGCGGGCGGAGGACGTTGCCTGTCGTTGGGGCGGGGAAGAATTCCTCATCATGCTGCCGCATGCGGCGGTCACCCAGGCCAAGGCCTGTGCCCGGCGCATCCAGGGCGCATTGCAGTCGCTTGCGGTCCCCGGTTTGAACCGGAAAATCACGGCTTCCTTCGGTATCGCCCAACTGCTGGGAGAAGACGATGTGGATGGCGCCATCCGCCGGGCCGACCAGGCCCTTTACGCCGCCAAACATGCCGGGCGCAATCGCGTTTGGGTGTTCATGCCCCAAGGCATGGGCGAAAACGGGGGTTGATGGCAGCCTGGGTGGGCAGGCGGCCCACCTGTTGAATTCGCTTATTCCACCCAGACCTTCTGCCCCGGGTAGATGGGGGTGCGCCGGCCCAGGCGGTTGAGGCGCAGGAACTTGTGCAACGTCATGTTGTGGCTGCGGGCGATGTCGTAGGGAGTATCCCCCGGTTGCACCACGTAGGTGCGGGCCCCTTCAGGTGTCTTGACGGGCACCGCCAGTTCCTGCCCCACCCGTACCTGGTTGTCTGTCAGGTTGTTGGCGCTGCGCAGGTCATTGACCGTCAATCCGAATGAAGCGGCGATACGGAAAAGCGAATCTCCGCGTTGCACGGTATAAGTGGCTTTGCCGTTGCGGACGGTAAGGGCTGAGGTGGCTGCCTTGCGCGGCAGCCGCGGAACGCGGGTACCCCGGGCGGGCACCTTGAGGCGTTGCCCGGGACGGATAAGGAAATTGCGACGCAACCGGTTCAGCCGCGCGATGGCCCCCGATGACGTGCGGTATCGCCGGGCGATCCCGGATACCGTTTCCCCGGAGCGAACGTAATGGATGACGTAAGTGGCTTCCGGGGGAATCCAGCGCGGGGTTTGTTTGACCACTTCAAGGGCCTGCCGGGCCATGCCGCCGGGGACACGCAGGGGATACTCCCGGTCCGGTGTGGCTTGGTGGCGCAGTTCAGGATTCAATTGCGCCAACATGCCCTTGGCCAGGCCCAGTTTTCCCTCCAACAGGGATAATCTCAGGGGTTGATGAATCACCACGATTTCGGTTTCCCCCGGGGTGTCCGGCGTGGGGAGCTCAAAGCCGTAGCGACCCGGATCGTGTACGATCATGAGGGTGGCGATGAACCGGGGCACGAAACGCGCCGTCTCCCTGGGCAGCATGAGGTAGAGGTCCCAGAAGTTGTCCAGGTAGTTGATGCGCTGGGCGCGGATCACCCGTTGCACCCGGAATTCTCCACAATTGTACCCCGCCAGGGCGGTACTCCAATCACCGAAATAGCCGTGCAGTTCCTTGAGGTATTTTACCGCGGCCCGGGTGGCTTTTACCGGATCCATGCGCTCGTCCACCCAGCGATCCTTTTTCAATCCGAAACGGTATCCCGTTGAGGAGATGAACTGCCACAACCCGAGAGCCCGGGCGCGGGAATAAGCCCGCAACTTGAACCCGCTTTCGATCAGGGGGATCCAGGATAGTTCCGTGGGCAGGCCGGCGGCTTTCAACTCACGCACCATCATGGGCCGGTACAGACCGGAACGCTGGTAAGATTCCATGAAGTAGCGGCGTTCAACCGTCTGGAAGCGCTTGATCTCCTTGAGTACGTGGGGATTCTCCTCCAGGCGGATAAAACGGTGGTTTTCCCCCACCGCCACCTGGTCCGAGGCAAATACTTCCACCAGCCTGCGGGCGATCATGAGGCGCAAGTCGTTTTTCTCGTCTTCGAGACTGGATTCCGCTGAGGCATCCACCTTGAGCAGGGCGGCATAGGCCGCGTCCAGACCGGCCAGGGCCGCCTCGGCATCGCCGGCTTCCCATGCTTCCAGGGCCTGTTGATACGCCTGGAGAGCCTGCTCCATGCGCTGTTCACTGCTGGGTTCAGCCGGAGGCACCGGGGGTTCCTCTGCGGCCGTGGGTGGGGCTTCCGCCTGGGCGGGCTGGGCGGGAGGCGGTTCGCTTCGGGGCGCCCGCGAATGGGGGGCACAGCCCCAGGCGATGAGGAACAACAACAGCAACCAGGTGAGGCGGGATTGGGCATGCATGTGGACTCTCCAAGAAACGAGCAGTTACTCTCTATATCATTCTATGGGGGTGGTGTCAAATGCGAGGCCGGCCGGGATCAGGAGGCCAGGGTTGCGGATAAGTCCTGCTCGTCCAGGTACACGGCGGCGGACGGGGCATCAACAATGAAATCCGCTTCTTCCAGGCAGCGGCGCAGGATCTTGCGCGCGTTGAACAGGTAGCCCCGGACCGTACTTGACGTGCAATTGAATCGTTCCGCGATCTCCCGGGTACTCAGGCCCTGGTCCATGTAGAGCAGCAGGGTCTGGCGTTGCCGGCGGGTCAGGCGCTTCAAGAAAGGAGCGAAGAGTTCGGATTCGGCCACCCGCCTGGCAGGTTTATCAGCTCTTGCCGCCCGGCGGCATTGCTCCAGCAAAAGTCCGCCCTCATTCTCGAAGTATTTCATGAACAGCCGGCGGCGACGCAGGTGGTCGATACTGCGATGCACCGTGATGGTGGAAATCCAGGTCTTGAAACTGCGGTCCAGGTCAAAACGGTTTATCTTGAGCATGCCCTGAAGAAAAACCTCCTGGGCCATGTCCATGGCGTCCTCGCCGTCCTTCAGGTACTTGCAGGCCAGGCCCACCACCTGGCGCTGGTAACGGCTTACGATGCGCCCGAAATCATGCAGGTCCCCTTTCTGGCAGCGGCGGATAATCCGTTTTTCATCACAATCGTTGGTGCATGGTTTTGCGTACATGCCTCCATGATGGCCGCGCAAAGGGACATGCACAATAGGCCATTGGTCTCATTCCGCAAAATGAACCTATTTTCCTATACGGGGGAAATCCGAAAAAACCAGGGTCAGTTCCGGTCGTTGCCTTGCGGGCGGCGACGGCGGGGCGAGCGATTACGCGATGGAGAGGAATCGCCGTTGTTTCGGGCTGAACCGCCGTTCCCTCCCCCTTCCAGGTGATTGAGCCAGTTGCGCTGGCGCGGGTAGAGGGGATGGGGACGATAGGGGAACTTGACCTGCATGGGATCCACACCGATCACGTTCTGCCAACGGGCATTGCCCAGCCCGGCCTCACCGGCGTACTTGAGGTAGCTCACATCGTTGACGTTGATCCCCATCACGTAGGTGGCCAGGGCGTCGGCCTGAACCGGATCCTCCGACGCAACCGCGAAACCGTGGAACACCGGACTGCCCTTGATGGGGCCCTTGCCTTCCATTCCGTACAACCCATCGATGAGCACCAGGTGAGGCGTCACCTCGGCCAATAGGGCCGCGAAGTTGCGGCCAGCGCAATCGATGAGTTGATAGTAACGTTGATTGCCGGTAAAGCTGAGCCGGCGCATTTCGTTGCGCGAGGCACCGAACATGAGCACCCGCTCTTCGGGGGTCACGAAGCCCACCAGGTTCGGGATGGCCAGGGACACGGGGAAGATGTTGTGGGTTTTGGGCGGGACCACGCTGATCAGGTAATCCGCGTCGAAACGGGTGTAATGCACGGTGCGTTCACCCGACAGGGTTTGGACAACCAGGGTGTTGTCGTGTTCCAGTTCGTCCAGGTTGACCAGCCGGGCGCCGTTCAATTCCACTTCCTTGTAACGGAATTTGTACAAGATATCCCAGGTGGAACGGCCGGAAAAATAGGCCCCGTCGGAGCCTTCGATGACGGCGATTTCACTGATACCGAACTGTTGCTTCAGGTAGGAGATCAGCGATTCCACGGTGGCGTAGCTGGTGTTGGCGTAGATCTCCCGGGAACCCGAGAGGTTGATCTTTATGGCGACCCGGTCACTGGACCGCAACCCCAGATAGGGTGAAATGGTGTCCATGATCCGGGGCACGCACTTGGCGCGCCGGGTTTCCTTGGTAATGGCAATGGCTTTGCGTTTCATGGATTTCGACCACGGCTGCCGCCGGGCATCAGAGGGATTATACCATCCGCAGCCGGGGATGGCAAAAATCCTCTCCCGTCATTGGGGACGGAGGATGAATTTATGAATTCTCTCCACTATATGCTGCGTTGACTGCATTGTTGACGTTTTTGCTGATAATGAACCTGGGGAGTATTGAAAATCTGCATTAATTCGAGTTCTTCGAGAATTCATAAATTCATCCTCCGTCCCCAGGCTAGAGGGAATCCCTGAAGGCCATGACCGGGGTGTCCAGGGGCAAGCCCACGAAACGCGCCACCACGTCGCACTTGACGCGGAACATGAAGAACACCGGTCGCGGCGCATCCTCCAGGGTCTCGAAGTTGCCCTGCCCCTTGGCCACCACCGCATCGGCCTCATTGAACCACTCGCTGAACTTCCTGGTGGCCTGGGAAAGGATGGTGCCGGCGCAGGGCGAGCCCGAGGGCATCACTTCCGCCACCTCTTCCAGGCCGGCATGGCGGGCGTCCGCGGCAATCACGTCGTTGATGGCCGGGCGGGAGCGCACGGCATACCCCACCTCCAATTTCGGAAAGGTGCGGCGCAGCTCTTCGATGAACAGGCGGTCCAGCACGGCTTCGCCGGCGTTGTCACCGATCACCAGCAGGCGTTTCCCGCCCTCCAGAATCCCCCGCAGTTTGGCGAGGTCGTCGGGCCCCACGGCGAAGTTGCCGGGTTCATCGAAAATGGAGCCCGTGTCAAACAAGCGGGCCGCCCCCAGGTCGATGATGTTGCCCATCAGCGCGTAGCGGGCGGCCACGGCCAGGGGGTCCGGCGCGGCGGCGATGCGGCTGCGAAAGAAATCGAGGCGGTCGAGGATCATCCGGTTCTGCTCCCGTTTTACCGTGGCGTAGGGGTCGGGGTCACCGGTCATGGCGGCAAGAACTCCATACGCCACGGACGCGAACTCCGGCGATGTGTACTCGCGGTGGTCCATGCCGGCGATCCGGGTCAACACCCGGCGGTACGCCTCTTCCTGCTTCGCTTCAGTCAGTCCCAGGTGCTCGGCCGTGCGTACGATCTGCTGCAGGATGCAGATATGGCAATGACGGTTCATCTTCATGAAAAACTCCTGAAAAAGGGCCCATTATACGCCCAATAAGGGGGCAGGGCAAATGGGGAAAAGGAGTTGGAGAGAAAGGAGAGTTGGAGAGGGAGGAGAGTTGGGAAGTTGGAGAGAAAAACAGTTGCGGGGTTGGGCGGAAGAGCCTGCGCTATACCTGACTATCCCTTCGGCGGTGCGCGAAAATCCACTTCAGGACACCCCAGATGAAATTCACCCGGGGGACACGGCAACGGTACGCTTCGTAGTCGGCGCCAAACTTTTCGACCAGATTGCGTTCCTCCTGGTAGGTACCCGTATAGGTGATCACCGCCACCAGGACACCCAGAAACACCACCAGCCAGTGCTGGGCGATCATCCCCAGGGCGAAGCCCATTAGGATGCCCGCCAGGTATTGGGGATGGCGTACCAGGGCGTAGGGTCCGCGGTCCACCAGGACCGTGGTATGAACATAACTCTTACCCGGATCCACCTTGCCACGCCGTTTCATGGTCCACATGGGCCACCAGCCGAAAAACGCGGAGATCCACAGGACGATCCAACCCAGGTTGCGCACCAGGACATTGCCCGCCGTGTTGGAGAGCAGGAAGGCCAACACGATCTGGCCCACCGCGGCCACGGTAAGCATTAGGCCGGATACAATCATCCCCATTCCCGCGAATTTTCCGATTTGCTTCCCGCCCATGTCATCCGCCCCGACCCAAATGTACACCGCCGCGGCAACGGAGTCAACCCATTCACCATGGCACTTGACCTTCTCTAAAACAATATTAATTTATCTATTGAAATCCATCTTGTTCCCAAATAAAATAATCTTGTGGGTGTTTTTTATCCACAAAGCCGCCCAGGAGATGAGGTTCGGTGCACCCCATGAGCCCCGGGGGAAAAGGGGGGCATGGGCCGCTTTGACAGGGAGGGGCCATGTCACGGGGAGTTTCTCGGAAATCCACGGCATTATTGTCTTTCTTTGCAATCATTTTCTTGGCAAACGGGCTCATTCAGGGCGCAATTCCCGCCAACGAGCGTGCGGCCCTGATCGCCATATACAACTCCAGCGGCGGCGATTCCTGGACGGATCACTCCGGGTGGAAGACGCCGCCCCTTGACGGCGACGGCTTCGCCATGCCGGGCACCGAAGGCGGCTGGTACGGCGTTACCGTGACCACGGACCACGTGACCGGGATCGACCTGGAATCCAACAACCTGGACGGCACCATCCCCACGGATATCGGTGTGCTTACGGCACTCGAAAGCCTAAACATGGCCGGCAACGCCCTCACCGGGTCGCTGCCAACGGAGATCGGCAACCTGACGCTGTTGCACAACATCCACCTGGGAGACAACCAATTGTCCGGAAACATTCCGGCGTCTATCGGTAATTTGACTAGCCTTGAATACTTGATGCTGTTCACCAACCAGTTCTCCGGCGATCTACCGGCGGAGATGGCCAGCCTGACTACACTGCAATGGCTCTTTCTCGCCGAGAACCAGCTCTCAGGCTCCCTGCCCGCCTGGCTGGGTGACCTGACCGCCCTCACCAGCCTGCAACTCCAGAACAACCAGTTCTCCGGAACCATCCCCACAGAGATCGGCAGCCTCGCAAACCTGACCGAGCTACACCTGGAGTACAACCAGTTGACGGGCGGTATTCCCACGCAATTGGGCAGCCTGACCAATCTTGAACAACTTTTCCTTCACGACAATGAACTCACCGGCGGCATCCCCGCGGAGATCGGCAACCTCACCAGCTTGGTCCAGCTCCATTTGCAATTCAACCAATTGTCCGGTTCCATCCCAGCGCAGATCGGCAACCTCACCAATCTCCAGACGCTTTTTTTCAATGACAATGAACTCACCGGTAACATCCCCGCTGAAATCGGCAGCATGACCAGCCTGCAGACACTCGGACTGCTGGTCAACCAGTTGAGCGGCCCCATCCCTTCGCAGATCGGCAACCTTTCCAACCTGACCTATCTGCACCTGGGTTACAACCAGTTGTCCGGCGCCATTCCCACGGAAATCGGCAACCTCACAGCGTTGACCTACCTGAGTCTGGATCAGAACCAGTTGTCCGGCTCGATTCCCACAACAATCGGCAACCTCACCAACTTAACGGAACTGATCCTGTCGGAAAACCAGCTGACCGGATCGATTCCAGCCGAGATGGGCAACCTAACCAGCCTGATCCAAATGAACATCAACATGAACCAGTTGTCCGGTTCCATCCCCACGCAGATCGGCAACCTGACCAACCTCACCTACCTGGATCTCAGCATCAACCAACTTTCAAGTGACATCCCCACCCAATTGGGAAATCTAACCGGCCTCACCTGCCTGGACCTGGAAATCAACCAGTTGTCCGGACCCATCCCAACGGAAATAGGAAACCTGGTCAACCTGACCACCCTTAAACTGGACGGCAACCAATTAACCGGTAGTATTCCCTCGCAATTGGGGAACCTGACCAACCTTCAGGATCTGAACCTGCATGAAAACCAACTCACCGGCAACATTCCCACGGAGCTCGGAAACCTGGTCAATTTGACCAAATTGGCGTTACGGGGCAACCAGCTGGCAGGGCCCATCCCCACCTCCCTCACCAACCTTACCCAATTGGTACCCGATGACACCGATATCGGTTACAACGCCTTGTACAGCGAAGATGCCGGGTTGACGACGTTCCTGGACGGCAAGGATCCCGACTGGGCAAACACCCAGACCATCCCGCCCACTGACGTAACCGCAGCCGTGGCCGGGGCCACCTCGGTCACCGTGTCCTGGACCCCCATCCCCTATACGGACGATGGCGGCGGCTACCGGGTGTTCCATTCATCCACTCCCGGCGGGCCCTACACCTTTGCCGTCCAGACGGCGGACAAGACGGTGAACTCCCAGTTGGTGGGCGGCCTGGCCGCGGGAGAGACCCACTACTTCGTGGTGCAGACCCGCACCGACCCCCACGGCCAGAACAACAATACCGTGGACAGCGGGAACAGCGCCGAAGCCGACACCTCCACCGCCGCCCTGTACATCTCCGGCTACGTGACCTTCAACGGCAACCCCCTGCAGGGCGTGGTCATGAACGGCCTGCCGGAAGATCCCGTCACCGACGCGGAAGGGTTCTACATCGCCGCGGTGCTGCCCAATTGGTCGGGTACGGTGACGCCCGCCTATCCCGGCTTGTCCTTTTCCCCGCCCGGCCGGGATTACGCCAATGTGACCGCCAGTTTGACCTACCAGGACTATACGGCCGGCGACGGCACGGAGCCCAATGACGATCCCGCCTCGGCACATGAACTGCCCCTGGGCACCACGGAGAACCTCGTTTTCGCGCAGGGAGAAGCGGACTTCTACAAATTCTACGTGCCCCCGGAACTGGCCGGCCTGGACCTGAAGGTCAACGTCAAGGTCACCTCCCCCTACCCGGATCCGATTCCCGACGGCTGGGGCAGTGACATCGATTTTCAACTGCTGGACGCCACCCCGCGGCTGCTGGGGAGGGTGAACAGCAGCTCGGACGATGAAACCCTTTACCTGCACAACGTCAATTCCGGCTGGTACTACGTGTACGTCGAGTACTGCACCACCGAGTACGCCGACTCCTCGGGCTACGTACATTACGCCATTTCCCTGGAGACGGGCACGGCCGCGGACTTCGGTATCGGCTACATCTCGGGCCGGGTCACCGACGAGGGCGGCACGGGCGTGGGCGATGTCTTTCTTCTTTTGGACTACATTTCCGACGACTGGAACCGCTGCCGCCCCTACATGACCACCAACCCCGACGGTACATTTTGCATCGCATTCACCCCTGAAACCTACAAACTCATGTTTACCCGGGCTAGCAAAGAATGGTCTGCCTTCCAAACACCGCCCAACGTTGTCTATGAACTGTACGACAACGCAAAACAGAGTGCCGACGCCCAGCACTTGACGTTGATTGCCGGTCAGAACCAGAACCTGGGCGATATCGAACTGCAGACCGGGGCCATCGTCTCCGGCAACGTGACCGACATGTCCGCCAACCCCCTGGCCGGGGTCTCCATCAGGGCGTATGACCTGGAAGGCAGGAACAGCAATTGCGACTACACCAGGACGGACGCAGCCGGCAATTACAGCATCAACGGCGTACCTCCGGGCGGCGCAAAAATCCGTATCGCCATAAGTGGCTTTGGAGTAGAGTTCTATGACGATAAGCCCAGCTTCGGCACGGGAGATATCCTGCCCACCGTGGCCGGGGAGACCATCACCGGCATCAACGCCCAACTGGGAGAGCCTGGAGTCATCTGGGGAAACGTTAGTGACGATTTGGGAAACCCCATCGGCGGCGTCATGGTCTACCTTTTCTCTTCACTGGACGAGACATATCCCCGCAGAACCCTGCAAACCGGGTCCCTGGGTGGCTACTACATCTCCAACCTGGTGCCCGGCGACTACAAGGTGTATTTCGACACCAGCGGAATGGAATATCAACCTGAATGGTATGACAACGCTGGTTCTTTCGCCGCGGCCACGACGGTCACCGTGACCGCCGGGGCAACCACGGGAAATATCGACGCGCAACTGGATCCCCGTTTCCTGATCTCCGGCACCGTTACTTGCGGCGGTGATCCCCTGGAAGGGGTGGTCATGAGCGGCCTGCCGAGTGATCCGGTCACGGATGCGTCCGGCAATTACAGCGGCGCCGTGGATCCCGGCTGGTCGGGCACGGTCACCCCCACCCTGGCGGGCTTCACCTTCGACCCGGTCACCCGGGATTATTCATCCGTCGGTGCGAGTCAGAGCAATCAAAACTACACCGCCGCGGAGACCGCGGGGGAACCCAACGACGATCCGGCCGCGGCCACGGAGATCCCCCTGGGCACCACGGGGAACCTGGTGTTTGATTACACCGGCGGGGATATCGACTGTTACAAGTTTTTCGTGCCGCCCGAGGCGGCGGGCCTGGACCTGAAAATCAACGCCCGCGTCATCGCCCCCATCCCGGATCCCCAGCACGATGAGTGGTGGGGCGATCTCGACTTCGAGTTGCTGGACGCATCACTTCACTGCCTGGGCATTGCCATCAGCAGCTCGGGAGACGAAACCCTTTACCTGCACAACGTGGCATCCGGCTGGTACTACGTGTACGTGGGCATCTGCGCGACATGGGACAATGAAAGGGAATACGATCATGCCGTTTACGAAATCACCCTGGAGACAGGCACGGCCGATGACTTCAACATCGGTTACATCAGCGGCCGCGTAACCGACGAAGGTGCAACGGGCGTCGGTGACGTACTGCTCATGTTGGATCCCCTGTCCAGCGACTGGAACATCATCCGCCCCTACATGACCTCCAACAGCGACGGCACCTTTTGCATCGCTTTCACACCGGGCACTTACACCTTGCTGTTCTCCAACGGCAGTGCCATCAGATCTCTCTTCCTCACCCCGCCCAACGTGGTGGGCGAATATTACGACGACACCAAGAGTTATTCCTCGGCCGCCCACCTGGCAATCACCACGGGCCAGAACCAGGACCTGGGGGATATCGAGTTGCAAACCGGGGCCGTCGTCACCGGTAACGTCACCGACGTTTCCGCCAACCCCCTGGCCGATGTTGCGGTATATGCCTACGACCTGAACGGAGTCCAGATCGGCCGCTCCAATACCCTGAGCGACGCGGCCGGCAACTACACCCTGCGCGGCGTCCCTCCGGGAGGAGCGAAAATCCGTTTCGTCAAGAACACCTACGGATACGAATACTACAACGATCAGGTCAGTTTCGGCACGGCGGAGACCCTGGCCACCGTAACCGGGGAAACCATCAGCGGCATCAACGCCCAGTTGAACGCCGGAGGCTTGATCCACGGCACCGTGACCGACGGGTCGGGCAATCCCGTCGCCGGGGCCACCGTGCGCCTCTACTCGGTTCTGGACGAGACCTATCCACGCTGGGCCATACAAACCAACGATCAGGGAAGGTATCTTTTATACAATCTCAAGGCCGGGGACTACAAGGTTGAATTCGACACCGGCGGCCTGGGCTACACCACCGAGTGGTACGACAACGCCGGGTCCTTCCCCGACGCCACGCCGGTGACCGTCACCGCCGGGGAACATACCTATGGTATCGACGCCCAATTGCAAAGCCAGTTCACCATCTCCGGCACGGTCTCCAGCGGCGGCACGCCCCTGGAGGGGGTCACGTTGACGGGCCTGCCCGGGGAACCTGTCACTGACGCCTTCGGCAACTACAGCGCCTACGTGGACCTGCACTGGTCCGGTATCGTGGTGCCGCAAAAGGAAAATTACTCCTTCACGCCGGAACAACGGATCTACAACGGTGTGGCCGCGGACCAGGCCGGCCATAACTACACGGCCGACTTGGCGGCCGCCTACACCATCTCGGGCACGGTGACGGCCGGCGGCGCGCCCCTGGAGGGAGTGACCATGAGCGGCTTGCCGGGCAATCCGGTCACCGACAGTTCGGGCAATTACAACGCCGCGGTGTTTATGGGCTGGAGCGGTACGGTCACCCCCGCCCTGGACGGCCACACCTTTATCCCGGACCACCGGGACTACACCAACATCACGGCGGATATCCCGGGACAGAACTATACGGCCGGCGACGGCAAGGAACCCAACGATGACCCCGGCTCGGCCGCGGAGATCCCCCTGGGCACAACGCAGAACCTTATCTTTACAGCCGGAGAAAAGGATTTCTACAAGTTCTACGTGCCCCCGGAACTGGCCGGCCTGGACCTGAAGGTCAACGTAAAGGTCACCTCCCCCTACCCGGACCCCATCCCCGACGGCTGGGCCAGTGACATCGATTTTCAATTGCTGGACGCCACGCCGCGGCTGCTGGGGAGGGTGAACAGTCGTTCGGACGATGAAACCCTTTACCTGCACAACGTGGCTTCCGGCTGGTATTACGTGTACGTGGAGTACTGCACCACCGAGTACGCCGACTCCTCGGACTACGCCCGTTACGCCATCACCCTGGAGACGGGCACGGCCGCGGATTTCGGCATCGGCTACATCAGCGGCCGGGTCACCGACGAGGGCGGCACGGGGGTGGGGGATGTCTTCCTGCTCCTGGATTACACTACCGACGACTGGAACCGCTGCCGGCCCTACATGACCTCCAAACCCGACGGCACATTTTGCATCGCATTCACCCCGGGAGAATTCACTCTGATTTTCTCCAGAACCAACGAAGACTGGTCAGCCTTCCATACCCCCCCCAACGTGGTATGGGAACGCTACAACAACGTGA
>Ga0272443_10001342_pt1 | contig 36873 bp, 27 predicted proteins | sample SSMAcet12_FD_193581 | JGI IMG/M metagenome (GOLD analysis project Ga0272443, IMG submission 193581) | Marine sediment archaeal communities from Little Sippewissett salt marsh, Falmouth, MA, United States - SSM-Acet-12 | ecosystem: Environmental > Aquatic > Marine > Wetlands > Sediment ... | reverse complement strand
GCATGCGATGGCGCGGCGCATACATTCGACTGACAGCGTTGGCCGACCGACATCCCGACTCCGCCTCGCCGCGTCGATATAAAAGTCGAACCGGGCCGCGTCCGTAGCCTGCGCTCCCCGGAGCCGCAGCGCGATGGCCTCGGCTGCATCGAGCCGGCCTGCACGGAAAAGACAGAAATCGCTCAGCCGCGCGAGCCGGTCCGTCGTCAATATCAAGGGCGGCAGATTTTTCAGAAGTTCCACGTCGAAATCGCCGGCGCTGTGCAGAAGCGGCAACAAAAGCAGATGGTATTCGAGTTCGTGATTCTCCTGCAGGACGGCCTGCAACGGCCTTCCCAGGAACATGATCTCATCGATCATGGCACGAACATGGCTGCTGTAATAAACGTGCAAAAATTCTTTTTCGACGGTCGACAGGCTGCTCGTGTCGATCGCAAAGCGGAAATGCGGCGCGTAGAGGCGGTAGAGCTGCTCGGCCGACACGATGCTTTCGGACTCCGGCGCGTGCTGCGGTCGCGGCGGTGGCGAATCGCTCTCCACGAGATCCAGGATGGTCCGATCCATCTCGCGGCGCACATTCTGCCTGAACTGCGAGGTGATCCGTTCACGCAACGCGCGCAGCGCGGTAAGGCGCATGTGGAAGGCATGCCAACCCGTTGAGTCGGCCCGGCTTTCGAGCAAGGTTTCAAAGAGACGGTCCGCCTCCGGCAGCGCATCGGCCGGTGCGGCGGCAAGCCTCTCTGTCATCGCCTCGATCGACGCCTCGGAGATATCGGCAAGGCACGGCGTGACATGCCGACTGAGGTTCAGGATGGCCAGTAGGGCCAGGACGCAGCAACGCGGATCGGCAAACCGGTACGGTCGCTTGGAAACTACGAAAGGTTGACAGGTTTTGTTCATGATTGCCCCTTACGTTGCGGTGTGACGTGTCGGTCCTCGTCCGGCGCGCGGACGCCCCCCGTCCATGCGAACATCGCCAGGCAGACCAATACCCTCAGACAGGGCGTTCTCATCAGGGTACTCCTTCTTCCAACAGGTCGAGGACATCGCGCCGCTTTTCCGCCAGTGGTCGACGCTGACGGGACAGGGCTGCGTCGAGGTCGTATCCGGGGTTCTCCTCGAGAAGCCGAACAACGCTGTCTGCAACGAAAACGTCCGACAAAAAGCAGGGGCCCTCTTGCTGGTAAATACTTATCCCCCACCAGCTCATCGCGCCTCTCGCAGCGACCGCGGGAACGGGACGGAAGTAACCGCTCTCATTCGGCAGGGCCAAGCGCAGCGACTCGAATCGCCCGGCTGATGGCGCTAGCGGGGTGGAGTCGGTACCCTCATTGGAGGAAGGCAACCACCGAGCCAGCTCCTCGCGAAAAACGACGGCCATCTCGTGGCATCGCTGGAGGCGGTTTCTCAGCTCGAGACGCAGCCAATTCGCCTGGACGTCGGCGAAAAACACCCAATCGTTTCGCAGGCAGCGGTAGAGGTGCCAGGCCGACACGGAACCCGTCAGCAGTTCGGGCGGCATGTGGAACAGAGCATCGGAATAGAATACATCCGCGCCGGTTCTTTCACGCACCTGCTCGGCGATCCATTGACGCCACTGCCATTCAGGATGTGATTGCTTTAACGTTACAATAGGTCGTCCCGGCTGCGTGGGCCGCCACGCGTAGTCGAAACGGTCAGCCCAGTCCCACTCGAACACCAGATCAAGTTTTCCCGGCTGGCCGAGCGCCCAGTCGTACGGAGACACCGCTGCAAGTTGATCGAGAAGGTTGCGGCCGAACGTTTCGAGCAGTTTCGCTTCCTCCGAAACGACCCACAGCACGTACCGATCCGGGGCGAGCGGGTTGGGGTGCAGCAGCAGCATGACATGGCTGCGCAGGTCGCCAACCGCCTCGCCCGCCTGCACGGTGTGATCCTGCCAGTCGATGGACAATGCCGCGCGAAAGTCGCGCATCCAGACGTGGGAAGCGGGACTGCCGATAAGAACGAGGTCGGTCGCGGCCTCGGAGCCGCCGATCTCTTGGTCCGAGACGACCCGACTCACACGAAAGGGCGGTGAAGCGGCCTGCCATTGCAGGGCGAGCCAGCGCGCCACCCGGTTCAAGGGTATGTCATCGCCGCCCGCCCCCCAGACGACGAGCAGGTCGCGCGTCTTCAAAGCATCGATGATCGTGCCGGGCATCAGCGGACCCTTAACGGGCCCTGGGGGGGCTGTGCCGGGCGCTGGGCGCGAAAAACGTCCCGATCCCTGACCAAGCCTCACTTCACCGACATGGCGACCGTCCTGGATGATCCGAACCGCGTCTCCCTGCGGCTCGACCGGCGCGTCGTTCAGGTCCAGCGTATAGCCTGCCACATTGCCGTTGGTGGTGACGTGAACCTGATCGCCGCGAACTTCGGCCGAGACTGACGCAAGCCGACTTTCCTCGACGATCGCGTCGATCGTGACCCAATAATTGCGGGTGCACCAGTAACCGTCGGTCGCGAAATCGACTTGCGCCGGGCTTACCCGCCGATGCCCGAGCAGCCAGCGCACGGTCCTTGCCCAGTAGACCTCCGGTATGGGCTCATGGCCGTAGTCCGGTAGAACCTCGTAACGGACGTCGCACCCTTTGGCCCGCATCCCGTCCAAGGCGGTCCGCAGGACGGTGGTGTCCTTCCCGGGCCGATCGTGGTTGTACATCAGGATCGGCACGTGTTGAGCGTTGCCGAACAAGGGCGACCACTTGGCGCGGAGCGCCAGCACGGCAGCCGCCCACCGGTGCGGCTGCTGAACGAGCAGGTCCGTGGCATCGTAGGCCAGCCCGCACCAGGCGATCAGATAGCGACGATCCGAGTCCAGATGGAGAATCTCCTCCAGACGCGCGAGGATGAGGTCGTTGGCCTCCATCCCCCCCACGCCGACCATATTGGGCATCCCCAACTGGCCACGGTAGAAAGGCCAGGCGACGCGCGGATCGTAGCAACCGGGTACCACGATGCAGAACGAGATAAGCGAACCGAGGCGATCCGTGCAACTGACCCGGCTGAAGCCCGTAGGCAGGTGGGGCACGCGCTCGGCGGCCAAGGCGGCGGTCGCGCGGTGCAGATCGTTCAGCGTCGAAAGCACGTCGGGCGTCAGGGCTTCCGCCTCGTCGATCCGCTCAAGCGTTTTGCGGACGTGTGCCGTGGCGATCGACCGGTCCCACATGGGCCGTTCCATGTGCCCCTCCAGTTGCTCGCGGAGTGCGACGACGTATGTGCGGGCCTGCTGCCGCCAGTCGGCCACAACCCAGAGCGGAATGCGCGGCTCGACGGAAGAAAACGCTGCGCTATCGGAAAAAAGTTCGAGGTAGCAAAGCCCTTCTGATGCCGGTGCGGCCACTGTGAGACGAGCGCGTTGGAAACCGCCGTCAGCCGGCTCCGAAGCGGCCGATTCGACCCGCCCCGTGGCGTCATCCGCGTGCCCTCTTATCGACACCTGGAGCTTTGCGGACAGCGGCAGCGGTGCATGGTGCGCGTGCGTGATCCATTGAATCCCCATCGTCGTCGTGTGGGAGGGGTTCACATGAACCGATTCGGTCTCCCACTGGACCGCAAGGCCCCGGCCATCAATCCGGCCGTTGGCCCCGTAAACCGTCGGCCAATCCTCGCGCCGCATGTCCAGCGAATGGATGAGCACCTGTGCAGGCCTTACGGCATCGTAGAACCACCAGGCCGGCGCGTCCGTGTCCAGTATCTCTGTCGGTTCCGCGTCGATCCGGACGGCCAACTCGAAAATATCGCCATGTGCGACAGGGCGGTCTGCCAGCATCCGGCCGGACAGGACCGCTTCGAGTTCCCACGTGCCATTGCCAAGCCACGTGGCCTCACCCCGCCACGGCAGATCATCCATCCGCTCGCCCTGTTCGACCGTGTGCCGCCAGGCGGCGCGCGTGCCGTCGGTCCCCACGGTCACGCGCAAGCGTCGGGCAGGGTCCTGCCCGACCAGCAACAGCGTGGCGAACAGCTCCGGCCGCAGCGCCTCGGCCGACTCGACAGGCCACCCGTGTAAGACCAGGTGAAGGCCGCCCTCTACAACGCGCGCACGAACCCGCAGGTCTGTCAGATACTCGCCTCCCGCATTGTCGGGCAGCAGCGTTTCAAAAGCCGCCCTCTGCAACGGTTGAGATGAGCCGCTTTTGCGCCGCGGCGCAGCCGCCCCCTCCAGCGCGATCAGCAGCCGCGGCTGACCACCGATGCGGTCGGCCAGAAACTTCCACTGTTCAGGCGTCAGGGGCACTGTCTGCGAGCCCCTGGGCGCCTGGTCGGATGAGAGGGAGGGTGTGTCATTCCTTGTCGACGAGGATGGCTCGGTGCGCGAGCGCGTGCGGGGTCCGCGCACCAGGCAGATCACAACGGCTACGCCTGCAAGAACGACCAACGTTAACATGAACACTTTGCGTATCAACGGAAACGTCTCCTCCGCAGTCTTTCCAGCGTGCCGCACACCACGGCCCTACGGCTCCGTCGAGCCGGACGACCAAGTGAGACCGGCGGCAGCACGACTGCGAACATGCACATCGTCGAACCACACGTCCGCACCGGGGGCTACGTGCAGGGCGACCGGACCGTCCAACTGAGCGGGTCCGTCGATGCAGCCAGCTTCCCGGCCGTCCACGTACAACATGAGGCGGTCGTTCTCCGCCTGGATGGTGATCTCGCGCCACCGGTCCGAAATGGCCGGCACAGTGCAGAAGCCGAGCAGTTGCGCCGCATCCGCGGTGACGCGCCACGCCTCGACCGTGTCCTTGGCCGCACCCGGCGCAGCAGGCCGCCACCGGAGGGCGAGGTGATTTTGCGAACCTTTGAAGTCGAAACAGAGAGCGAACGACCCCGGCCGGCGGACATGGGCCGAGACGGTCAGCGCGACGTCCCGCCAACTCGCGTCGCCGACGACGGCGTAGACGCCGCGCTCCGGATCAGGACCGGCCAGGTCCCCCTGACCACGAAGGACGCGCGCTTCGTAGCGGTCTTCGCCGAGCGGTTCAGCCAACGCCCAGCCGGGCGTGTCGAGTCGCCACGCGGTGATGTTGCCGCCGTCGCAACCGTCGAAACCGTCGTAGAACAGATCGTAGACGGCGCTGGCTGACCCATCCGGTCGGTCGGCTGGATCGCTCAGCAGCATCAGTCGGCCGAGGGCGACGTGATCGCTGTGGTTGGAAAGTGTCAGGGTATGCGTGCCGCGCGACAACTCAACGGCCGGCCCGCGGACCCAGTGCCATTCTTTATACACCGGATCGTTTCCCAGAATGAACGGGTCAGCCTCATCGAAACCGGTGAAGATCGCGTTCGAGCATGGGCCTTGCCACAGGCAATACGCCCACGGGGTGTAGCGGGCGGCCTGGGGGATATGGAACCGGTAAACGGCTGTCCCGCCTGCCTCGCCGGCCCAACCGCGACCGGTGTTGGGGGGGATGCGCAGGCCCCGCGCGCCACCCGAGTCGACGACGTCGACCTGCACCGGCAACTCGACGACGACCGGCAGGTCGAGCGGGATCAGAATCCGGTGCGACGGCGGACGGCTCGTGACGGCCGACGACAGGTAGCCGGCCAAGGCCGCGGTCACCAGGGGGGCGGTCCAGCACGTTCGTCCCACGATCATCTCAAGGTTCCTCCCGGGCCGGGCCGTGTTCGATGAGAGCCAGAAACATCACGAAGAGCACGAGAATACCGTTGTAAAAAATCGAGGATGCGATCTGAGCGACAGCCACACCAGCCAGCGCCGCACCGGCGGCGTGCACCAGCGGTGAACCTCGGCGGCGCATCGCACGCAGTGCAAAATGACCGAAAATCCAGCACAGGCTCGCCAGACCCAGCAGCGACGTTTCCGCAGCGGCCGCCAGCCAGCCGTTCTGATCGAACGGGGCGATCGTGTTGTTCTTGGGCAGTCGGCCGTAATAGAAACTGCGATAATCGTTGAGGCAGCCGGCGCCCGTGCCGACGGCTGCTCGATCGCTCAGGAGGTTGACCTGTGCCTGCCACTCGATGTAGCGCTGCTTCAGGTCGGGCCCGTCGGCCTCCATCCAGCCCGCGTCGGCCGCGAGGGCGGGATGGCGACCGGCCCAAACGGCCGCGACGACGATCAACGCAACCACGGGCACGCCCAAGGCGGCACGACGCCGCGTGTGCGGATGGCACAGCCCTCCCCCCAGGCAGCCGACCAGCATCCCCAGCACGGCCCAGAACGATGCGCAAACGAGCATCGCGGCGAGCAGAAGCACACCCGCCCCAAAAGCCGGCAACAAGCGCTGCGATCGACTGAGGTAGACAAAACTCGCCGGGACAACCATGGCCAGAAAAGATCCGAACTTCAGAGGCGATTCGAAAAACGAGACCGGCACGGGGCCCGTCGCGCGCTGGATCCAAGCGTGCGCTACGCAGGCTGACGCGCCCACGGTCAGAATCCATAAAATGTGCATCGACCGCTCCGCACGTCGGCACGCCGCGGCCGTCAATGAGTAGGTTCCCGCAAAAAGGAGGGCTGTTTTGGCGGCCGAGGTTCCGGCGCGGACGAGATCGTCCGCCGTCGCGACCGAGAGCAGGCCGACGACGATGCAGGCCCAGATGCATTCCGGAGGCCCGAACGCGGCGAATGCGTCCCGCCCCTCCCGCGTGCGCAGCCGAACCAGCGCGACCGCGCACCAGACGAGCACGACGCAGTTGGCCAGCCAGAAGAAGCGCAGCGATGCCGAGTCTGACATCGGCCAGCCGTGGAGCGGTACAGTCACCGCGAGGGCGAGCGCCAACAGGCCAGCCCATGCAGTGATATCCAGCCGTCTTTCAGCCGAGCTTTCCAAACATCGCGGCGCTGCGTTCACGCGTATACTCGCTTTCGGTTTTCTCGCTTTTATCCCGTCAGAAAAAACAGTGCGCCGCAGGCCAGGCCGAAAATCACCTGTGCGGCCTTCGTGTCGGCCAACGGCATCATGAAAACGACGGTTAATATGTAGAGACACAGCCGGCTGAGAACAGCCGTATTCTGACTCCACCCGTACCCGTATACGAGTTGAAGCGGCACAAGCAGAACGAGCATGTGCAAAAAAACTACGACTGAGGCTGCCACCGCGGCTGGCAGCAGCGGTTGCACGGTCGACAATGCGGCACGGGCCGGCGAAGTGACGTACAGAATCCCTCGCCCACTACCGGCCAGGGCCACGAAACCGAGCGTCTGCGAGATGCGCCAAGCCGATCCGCCCGGAAGGGCCACCTCCCAGGTCACCGGGAAGCCGGCCAGAACGATAAGACCGATCAGGTAGAGAAAGGTGATTTTCCGGGCAACTTTCCAGAGCCTGTGCGCGTACGTCGGCTCGTTCGGCCAGGCCAGCCACAATGCGGGGACGGCCAACAGCGTCGGCCGCGCGACGTGAAGGTCCACCCGTGCGAAGTACACGACCGCTCCCGCCCAGGCAGCTGACGCTCCAAGAAGGAGCCATCCAGCGTTGCGCCATGCCTTTGCACCCGACGCAGCTTGTCGGCCGGCTCGATCCCTGTCGGCTGTTATGGAGCCACTCATCCAGCGCACGTCACGCTCCTCTCACCACACCAACAAGACGTAAATCATCGGCGGGTCCGTGTTCGCCAATGTGCGCAGCGCGATCAACCACTTTGTGGTAGGCGGCGAGAATGCCGTCCACCTGTTGTTGAACATCGCAATCCTGTTCGAGAACACGACGTGCATTCGCGGTGACGTGTCGGCGCAACGCCGGGTCCGTCAGACAGGCGGTGACAGCCTCGGCCAGCCGATCGACCCGGCCGAACGGATAGCTCAGCCCCGTCCGTCCGTGGACCACGAGGTCCACGTTGCCCGGTACGTCGCTGGCGACGACGGGCGTGCGGGCGTTGAAGGCTTCGAGGATCACGTAAGAAAGCCCCTCCGCCTTCGAACAGACGACGCACACGTCCATCAGGCCGACGAGGGCCGCCCCATCCGGGCAATGACCGGTGAAGCGAACGGTGCCTTCGAGACGCGCGCGACGGGCCAGGCGGACGAGGGCCGCACGTCGCGGCCCGTCGCCGACGATAAGAAGACGCATGTTGGGCACGACAGTACGAATGAACGGCACCGCCCGGAGCAGGTGATCGACACACTTGGATTCGACGAGCCTGCCGCAGTAACCGACGACGGGCTGGTCACCCGCCAATCCCCACGCGCGGCGCAGCCGGTCTCTGTGCACCGGAGCAAGCGGCTCGGCCGGCGCCACGCCGTTGCGAACGACACTGCCATCGATATCGTCGTGCAGGATGTCGCGCGCGAGCGCGATGCTCAGCTCGGAGTCGGAGACGAACAGGAGGTGATCCGTCCTGCGGGCAAGTTGCCGCTCGAGAACAAGAATCGCCCGTGCCAGCCATCGTCGGCGGCAGCGCGTGAAAGCAAAACAGTGTGGCGTGTGAACGACGCGCGCGGTGTCCCGGACGGCCGCCGCCCACCGCCCTAGCAGACCGGCCTTGAAACCGTGCGTGTGGACGATATCGAAGCCTTCACGTCGGATAAGGTCGCGCAACGCCACCAGCGCCCGCCCATCGGTGCGCAACGCCAGGTTCCGCCGCATCGGGACGATCCGAACGTGCGTGCCCCCCGCCTCGATGGAGGCCAGGTCGCTTCGGGCCGCGGTCGGATCGCGCGGGGAGCAGGCCAGCCACGTCCTGATGCCTCGGGCCTCGAGGCGCGGCAGCACGTGGCCCAGCCAGGTGGCTACCCCGCCCTCGAAGCATTCGGCGATGTGGAGGACTTTAAGCGGCCCGTCGCACACGCCCCACCTCCAAAAACAATCGAACCCACTGCCGCACCGTGACGCGGATATCGAAGCGTGACTCCACCCGGCGTTGCGCGCATGTGGCCAGCCGGTGGCGCAGCGCGTCGTCGGCAAGCACCTCAGCCAATGCGCGGGCAAGGTCCTCCGGATCGCCCGGACGGACGAGCAGCCCCGTTACGCCGTCCTCGATGACCTCGGTGATGCCTTCGAGACGCGTCGCCACAACAGGCACACCAGCCGCACACGCTTCGAGCAGGACGTTGGGAATCCCGTCGCGGTCTCCGTCGGTCGCAACAACGGACGGAACGACCATGACCGCACAGCGCGATAGGAGACGACCGAGCGATCCTTCGTCCTGCCAACCGGCAAAGGACAGGCGATCGCCCACGTTCGCATCGCGGGCCAGGCGGGTCAGCCGGTCGCGCTGCGGCCCGTCGCCGGCGATCCGCACACGAAACGACGCGCCGCGTGCCGCCAGGCGCCGGCAGCTTTCGATGAGTACGTCGAACCCCTTTTTTTCGACGATCCTTCCTACGGCCAGAACGAGCAGCGGTTGCGCGTCGCGGCCAAGGTCGGCAGGCCGACCCATGCGGTACAAATCGGGATCGAGACCGTGATGGATCAGGCGCAACTTCGCACGGTCGCGGACGTCGAAGTGCCCCGCCAGCCACTTCCGGGCGAAAGCATGACAGACGACCACCGCGCGTGCCCGGCGCACCAGGACGCAGCAGGCGTCGCCTTCCACGAACAAGTCGCGCGCGTGGGCCGCGACCGTCAGCGGCCTGTCGATCACGATCGAGACGGCCATCGCCAGCAAACCCGGCAGGTTCATGAAGCCGCCATGGACAACGTCCACCCCGTTTTCAAGCCCGTCCCGCGCGAAAAAGGCGACCGCGTGCAGGTTCCGCACCAGCGCAAGCGTCGATCGCAACGAGCCTCCCGAGGCCACATGGATGAGGCAGGCCAGAAGAATCGGCAGACGATGCGGCCGGCACGCACAAATCCAGACGAGAGCCCCCCACGCACGAACCGACCGCCAGGACGGGCGATACACGACGCGGCCCACCCCGTCTGTAGCGTTCGGCTGATTCTGAGCATCGCCTGCTCTGCCCAACGCCCACACGCTCACGGCCAGGCCTTCGCGGCGCAAACGCTCGATCTCACGGAGAAGGAAGGTCTCCGATCGGTTGGGGAACAGAGCCAGACAATACGCCACGTGCATCGCGCCTAGGGTACCTCCATGATCGGGTGAAAGTCGTCGTCCGTGTGTTCCTCGAATATCACGTGATAAACCCGGACGACCTTTACTTCGTCCGTGCGCAACACGACAGTGTCACCCTTCTGTTGCCATGGCACAGGTCGCTGCCGGTCTGCGACGTCCAGGACCTCCGCGACCTTCAGGGCAGGGGGCAGTTCGATCCGGCTCTCGACGTCACGGACGGGCGCGCACGTCAGGGGGAGCCTGTCGTCAAAATCCTCGAAACCGTGGTTGATAAGCAGGACGATCATCGCCCGATCGCCGGCCAGCAGGGTGGCGGCTTCCATCTGCGGATGGTTCGTATCCCCGAGCGGGACATAGGCGGCCGTCGCCAGCACGTTGCGGATCGAATCGACCTCGGCGATGGTACGGGCCAGCATTTCGGCGGCCGCCTCGGAGAGGCCCTCCTGCTTTCGGCCCAAGCACAAGCCCCGCGCCCCGCGCGAGAGGGGCAGGTAAATAAGCGCGCGGATCTCCTGCGGCGTGCAGGAGCGTGTCCACTCGCAGGAGTCGGCAAAACGGATTGGCACGACGGCGTGCACGGGACGCGGCGCAGCCGCCCGCCTCGCCAAATCCGTCAACCACTGCATCCGATGCTCCCGCGGCTGCGGGCAATAGCTCATCGAGTCCGCAAAGGGCATGACGCGCACCACGTCGGCCAACTCGGAAAAGACGAAATAATAGCGCTCTTTCTCCCAACGGCAGACGTAGATCATGCCCGGCACGTCCGGCTCGGCTTCCCACAGATGTTCATGGAGACGGATGAACTTGGCTGCCGCCTCACGCGGTGTACCGTGCGCGTGCGCGGGACAGCGCATGATGTTTTCGTAGCCGGCCAAGCCCTCCTTCGACACGTGTCCCGGACGGCAGGTCACCGTGCTCCCGCCACGGTCCATCCCCTCCGGCACCGAGCCGTCCAGCCAGGTGATGGGAAACCCGTAAAACGCACGGGTGAGCACAACGCCGCGGCCGGCCGGGTCGGCCGCGATGCGGAAAAACAAAAAGGCACCCGCGGACGTACCCTCCGGCAACGGTACGATGAGGCATCCGCGGCCACCCGGCGCGATTGTCGGCCAAAGGCTCCGCACCCGCCCGGTGACGTCAATGCCGTTGACCTGTACCCGACCGACGCCGAGCACCTGCTCCGTGAGGTTCTGAATGAAGACGTAAGCGGTATCGAGGCTTTCGGAAAAAGTGACCGCAGACAGTGCGAGCGCGTCATTGATGCGATCCATAAGACACTCGACCGATTCGCCGCCAGCCGTCTCCACGCGCACGGTGAGCTTGCCGGCCGGATGCTGCGATAACTTGGCGCACACGTCGGCGTAGCCTCCCGGCGCTACGCGCGCCGGCCACGACCGCCACCAGAAAAAAGGCGAATCATCAACGACATCGTCGTCCCCGTCCTCGTTCAGCAGTGCCTCGACGATTCGCTCGGCCGGGTCCGGTGCAGTAAGCGGTTCCACCATCAGTGACGCGATCTCCACCGGCACGGTGCCCGTGTTGCGCACATAGACGTGGACCGTGCCGGGGTCACCGTGCGCCCTGCACTCGATCCAGGCGTATTCGAGCTCCAGCGATGAGCCGTTCGCTGCAGGTACGGATGCAGGCGGTGGCGCGGTGCCCAGAAACAACATGGCAAGTACAAGCCAAGCGAAAGTCATTGAAGATTCTCCACGCCCGACTTTTGCGTCGCTTTTATGTAATCGCGGTAATTCTGGAAGCTATGAACGAGCGTAAAAGCCAAACGGCCGAGGTGGCAGCGCGAATCGGGATCCGCAAAGGGTTTGGCGGCAGCCAGCGCCTCCTCGAGCTTTTCCTGCCGCGCCAGCGCCAGTCCGCGGGACAGTTCGGCATAGCCGTACAACCGCTGCGAAAAAACGTCCTCACGCGCGCGCGCGGCCCGACCGAGGCGCGCAAAAACCGCTTCGGCCTCACCCATCCGGCCGGCCTCGAAAGCCAGCCACCCCATGTGCATCGCGATAAGCAGGATCTCCCGCGAATCCCCTGCACACCGCGCTGTCAAATCCTGGAGCTGTCGGCGGATCGGTTCGGCCGGATGCCCCAGCCCTTCCGGAACGGAAAGCGACACCTCCATCGCTGCCACATCACCGATCTGCAACTCAAGCGGCCAGCTCAGAGAACAAGCCAGAAAAGCCAGTTTCTGGCTCCGCACGCACGGTGGCGCGACCTTCAAGGCCAGCAGCGCCATCTCAACGATCGGTGCGCGGGACGCGTCCGGCCAGCGTTCGAGCAAGCGGGCGAACGTCTCGGCGGCCTCATCGTAGCGCTCGAGCCGCCAGTAGATTCGTGCAAGCTTCTCATAGAGCGCGGGGTTCGGCCCGATGACACTCGCGGGGGAGGTAAAATCCCCGTCGTACTCTTTTAGAAAGACTTCGTAGTGCCGGGCTGCTTCCGCCCAGTTGCGTTGCTGCTCGTCAATTTCCGCCTGATAGATCAGGGCCAGCCGTGCGAGGACATCGGCGTGCCGCGCCACGGCCGACGAGGCATCATGGGCCGACAGTATGGCGCGGGCCTGGGTGACGACCTGGTCGAAAGCGGCGGACGCCTCAGCCGGCCGCCCCTCGATCCGATGGACCATGCCCGTCATGTGAGTCGCGCAGAGTTGGAGGTAACCCGAAGCGCGGGCCGCCACCTCGTCGAAACACGGGCGCGCATCGGCGAGCCGGCCAGCCTTGAAGTGCGCGATCCCTTCGACGTAGCGCGCGCGGGAGGTGATCGGGGACGGCGCGCTCGTCTGGCTGAACGCGCGCGGAGCACCCGCGAGGCCCGCACTGAGCACGGTCCCCAGCCCAAACGCAAACGCGAAACGACCCGGCTTCAACCGAGCAACACAGGTCATCTTACAGCCCTTTCCTGTGGGGATACCCTTCCGCACCGTGCGTGCTGCCGAACACCTCGACGTCGATCGAGGCAGCGGGCCTGCTGGCCGCCGCTTTCACCTCGGCTGCCGGGTCGCCCGTACCGTTCAACCATGTGACGCCCAACTCCTGGCGGATCTCGATGCGCGTGCTCAGCCACAAATGCGTCAGCGAGTGGTACTGTTTCAGGTCATACACAATCGACGCGCCGTCCGAGGGCCACGCCCCGACGCTCCATGTGTCAAGGACGGCTGACAGGTGCGCTTCGAGCAGCGTCCCCATCCAGGGCATCGCCGGAGGCGCGTCCTGGCCGAGGACATGCGCCGGCAAGTAACAACTGTGCGCGATTCCTTGCCTGTCATTGCAACTGTTGTTGATCGTCGGACCCAACACGTCAGCCGGCACGGGAAAGCCTGTCACCTGCGTATGGATCGGCGTAAGAACGAAGGTCTCGACGAGCGGTTCGCTGTTCGCAGGCTCATCGGAGCGCGTAGCCGATAATCCCGTTTCCTCCGGGAGTCCCGCCAAAGCGACCAAAACTACAACGAAACCGAATACCACGTGGTGGCCTGTGTGGAAATCCAATGCCATAGTTATTTCTCCTCTCGTGGCCAGATGCTTTGCAGCGTAGTGCGATCGAGTTTGCCGTTGGTGGTTTTGGGCAGCACGTCGAGAAAACGGATGGCGCGCGGGACTTTGAACACGGCCAGCTTCTCCCGGCAGAACGCACAAAGCGCCGCGCCATCCGCATGGCCGTCCGGCATCCGAACGACCGCCGCGACCAAATCGTGTCCCAGAATGTCGTGCGGTACGGCTACGACGGCCGCCTCGCGCACGGCGGGATGAGCGCAAAGAACGTTTTCCACCTCGGCCGGATAGATGTTTTCACCACCCCGCAGGATCATTTCGTCCTTCCGGCCCGCCAGGTGCAGGCAGCCGTCCCCGTCAAGACGACCGATGTCGCCGGTGTGCAGCCATCCGCCGCGAAGGGCCCGCGCGGTGGCCGTCGGGTTCTCGAGGTAGCCGGCCATGACGGAAGGGCCTCGCACGCATACTTCGCCGGCCTGATCGAGGCCGACGGGTAGTCCCTGCTCGTCCAGGACAACCAACTCGACACCGGGGATCGGCAAACCTACGGAGCCGACCTTCCGCACAGCCCAGGCCGGCGGTAAAGCACTGACGCAGGGGCCCGCTTCGGAAAGCCCGTAAGAGGAGATGAAGCCCGCTCGTGGTAACGCCTCGACAAGGCCCACCTGAACGCGATGCGGCATCGGTGCCCCGCCGGTCACCAGCAGCCGCAAGTGCGGCGGATCAAGCCGGCTGCGGACGAGGTGATAGTAAAGCATGACGTACATGGACGGCACCGCGTAGAGCGTCGTGCAGCGTGCTTCGACAACACGCGCCCAGACGGCTGCCGGCTCGAAGAACTCCGGTCCCATGACGACGCAACCGCCGAGACCAAGGTGCGCGATGAGCTGCTTGGTCAGCGTGTAGGAATGGCACGTCGACATGCAGACGAGCGAGCGGTCTTCGGCCCGCAGCCCGAACGCTTCCGCCGTGGCCCGCGCGTTGGTAACGATGTTTCTGTGCGTCAGTGGGATGGCCTTGGGGAAACCCGTCGAACCCGAAGTGAAATAGACCACACCAGGCCGGCCAGGTTGCCACGCGAATACCCTGGAAGCACCGTTGTTCTGAAGGCGGGCGGCCTTGACGACCTGCACACGCGCGTCCTGAATCTCCATGATGCACAGCGGTTCGGGAACAGCCTCGAGCACGGTCCGCGCGCGGGACGCACCCGTGGGGTCGGCGATAACGGCGGCTGGTACACACGTACGGGCGAGCTGCTTCAATTCCGCGTCGGCAAGGCGCGGGTTGACCGGTACGACGATGTGGTCGCTGCGCCAGACGGCCAGGGCCGCCAGGATGAAGTCGAGGCCATGGGGGGTGAGAATCCAGACCGGTTGGGGCGGATCAGGCAGGGCGGCGCGGATCGTTTCAGCAAATACGCCGCTGGTCGTGTCGAGACGGCCGAAGCTCCAGACTTCCCCGTCCACTTCCACGGCCGGCCGAGAGGGATCGCGCCGCGCAACGCTCAGAATGTGACCTTCGATGCGCATCAGGCCATCTCCTCCCCGAATCGACCGAATGCCTCAGCGAAGCGCCAGGAGCGCATCCGTGCCCATGCCGCCCGGTACCTGTTCAGGCCGAGGGCGAGACGATCAAGGCCATATTTTCGACATTGCGATTCATAAGCCCGTATGGCGGCCAGCTTGCACGCGTAGTGGGCCGTCGCGTCGGCCACCCAGGCCGGTGCCAGCGGCGTCCAGATCTCATAGGTTAAAACACATCGCCCGTCCCGTTCGTCGTCGGCCAGCAAGGCAGGCCAGCCAGCGACGGTTGCATGGTCGGGATGGGCCTCGCCGGCGTGCGGCACGAAGATCAGGTCCGGATCGAACCGGCTCACCAGCGCCGCGAAGCGGGCCGCCGGCGGCGCGAGCATCGCCAGTCGCCCGTCGGGCAGTTCCCAATAGTAGCTCTCCCGGACACCGAGAAACTCGAGCGCGCGGCGCGATTCGGCCACGCGGTGCGAGGCCGCTACCGGGTCGATCCGCCCGTCCAAAGCCGCGCCGCCGCTGGTCACAAACACAACGACGACCACCGCTCCGCGTGCCGCGAGTCGGGCAAGGTACGCGCCGCACCCGACGGCCTCATCATCCGGATGCGGTGCCATAACGAGTACCCGTCGCCCCGCGGGTGGACGATAAAGGGCCAACCCATTTGGCCAAGGATCGTTCAATGCCGCTTTTGCCTCGCCCATGAATGCACCTGCACGTCGAGATTCCCGATCAAGGCTCCCCGCCGTCCACGGCTGCGCACGTTCGCTCTACAAGTTCGGTCGGGTCGTAACGGCTAGCTGTCACCCAAAAAGGTCGCGCCGGGTATGTCAGGCAGTGCGCGTCGCCTGATGGCGTAGTCAACTTCTCGGCCAATTGGGCATGTTCGGAAGGCACGTCTCGCCGGCCTGAAAAAACCACGAGCACGACGCGTTGTGCGCGCGTGCGAGTGCCTTCGGGCAGCACGATCCGTTCGAGATTGCGGGCGAACCGGTTCGTCAGGCGGAAACCGCCCATGTCCCATCCGCCCGACCGCGCGGTGATCTCGCACGGCAATCCACCCGCGCGGGAGGCCGTCACGAGACGGGTGGCGTCGAGGTGGCGGCGCGTCTCCTCGATGCAGGCCCCCCCCCACAGCAGCGGTCCCCACAAAACAAGCAAAGGGAGCGGCGCTTGTTCTGTCGACAGCAGCGCAGCCAGGGTCGCGCCGAACCGGATGCCCAGCACCCCGACGGACCGAACGCCCGACCGGGCCGCCAGGTGTTTCCGCGCCTTCCGGATATCGTCGAGCCAGCGATCCACCGAAGCTTGTGACAGTTTTCCATCGCTCTCGCCCGTTCCGTAGTAGTCGAACCGCAGCACGAAGACCCCCCTTCGCGCCAGCGCGCGGGCCGCCAGCGTCATAATGCGGGCGGCGGACTTGCGCTCCTCGCCGAAGGGCGGGCACATCACCAGGGCCACCGGACGTTCGCTGCAGACCGGCCGGTAAAGCATCCCGCGAAGACATCCAACGCCGTCCCAGAAATGTTCAGCCGTCTCTTCAATCATCTCGATGCACCGCATGGAAACCCGTGCTGTTTTCAACGAAAGTCTCGATGGCGCGAATCACCTGTTCGGACCAGACCAAGCGCGAAAAATTGTGATCCGCGCCTTCGACGCACAGAAAAGATCGCTTGAGACCCTGCTCGTCAGCCTCAAGCCGGTAGCCGTGCGCGTAACGCTCATGGAGGGGGTCGGCCGAACCGTAGATGAACAGCGATGGCGGACGATGATGGCAGCCGCACACGATCGCCTCGGCGCCGGCCGCCCCCGTACGGTCGCGCTGGTGGGCCGACGGGCTGAGCACGGCTCCCAACCCGCCCAGGATCGTGCGCACCGCAACGCGCCCTTTGAAAAGCTTGCGCCATGTGGCGGGCTGACCCATCTTCCGCGCATAGCCGGACAGGTACGCGCGGGCGTGCCGGACGACCCGGCTGTAACCTTCCGTCGTCACGTAGCGGCCGGCGGAACAGGCGACGACTCCGCGCACGCTTTGGCAACACCGCCCGGCCAGCAGTGCGACTTCGGCCCCGTAGCAAATGCCCACAAGCACCGTGGCCGCGATCCCCGCGTACTGCCGCAGGAACCGTTCGGCCGCCAGCACGTCGCGCAGCCCGACGTCGCCCGGCGGCGGTCCTTCCGGCCCTTCGCTGTCGCCGCAGCCGCGGTAATCGAAACGGCAGCAGACAAAACCCTTCGCGCAGAGTCTTTCGGCGAGCCGCACCCACAACCGGTGGGGTCCGAGCCGGCACCCATCATCACTGTTGCACATGACGACACCGACGGGTTGGAGATCGACGCCGGCCGACGGCCAGTCGATCGCGGCCCACAGTCGGCTCGATTCGACTTCGAAGGCGACTACTTCGCGCCGCACGATCGCCAGGCGGGGTCGCCTGTCAGATGGGCAACTGTCGACGGACAGCGATGGTAAAGCTGCTTCAGTGCGTGGATTGCTTCTCATCATGCGACCCCCTCCAACGGAACACCGCCGGTCTCGGCCATCAGCCGGGCGAACGCCTCGGCCTCCTGTGCGAAGACGTGCCGCCATCGCTTTCGAAGCAACAGTGATTTTTCGAAGAGGATGCGCCGGCCCCGCTCTTCGAACCGGCCCGTCGTCACGTGGCCAACGTGCAACAAGTCGGTACCGCCGTCGCAGACGATGCGCTTGCGGTGCCGCTTGATCCGGTAACAGCAGTCGATGTTCTCGAAGCCGAAGGGGTCAAAGGCCGGGTCGAAGCCGCTGATCCGACGAATGAGCCGGGTCGGGGCCATGAAATTACCGACCGCCTGGACCTCGCGCCGGACGCGGTGGGCCGGCGCGTCGGCTGAAGCACCGCGTGCCAGTGGCCAGACGCGTCCGCGTGGATCGACGCCATAGCCGGCGCATTCGAGTCGGCCGGTCGCCTCCGCAACGATTCGCGGTCCCACCGCCCCGACGGTCTCGTCCGAAGCCAGCAGCGCCGCCAGACGGTGCACCCATGCGGTGTCCGCGCAGCGGGTATCGTTGTCAATGAAAGCGACGTAATCTCCCTTGACGAAAGGCAGCGCGAGGTTCCGTGCCGTGGAGGCTCCGAGCCGCCGGATCAGTCGAATGACATGCAAGGCGACAGATCTGTCAGCCAGCCTCCGGCCGCAATCCTCGAGGGCGCACTGAAGCGGCGCGCCCGCGCCGTTGTTGACGGCGATCACCTGGAGCGGCCTAGCACGATTACCTGCGATCGAGTCGAGACACGCCCGGGTGACGGCGACGTCGCCGCACGCGACGATAACGACGCTGGCCAATGGACGATCGCGTTCGGGCAGTCGGCTCACTGTTGCGTCTCCCGTGTGGCGTGGTCGGCGCGACGTCGGGCACGTTCGACGAAGGCTTCAGCCGCCCGGATCGTTCCGAAATGGTCGAGGCTCATCTCGGCCGGCTCCGCGCGGACGTCGTACCGGTCCTCCAGCCAGAGGATGAGCTCGAACACCCCGGCCGAATCGAGGCCGAGGTCCTCGACGAGTTGCGCGTCGGGGTCCAGTTCGCCCGTTGCGTCTCCGTCACCGGCACCGAGCACCTTGCTCAGAAACTTTGCGATGTCGTCTCGGATTTTCACGATGCCTTTCTCCTGGTGTTTCAATAGGTGCCCAGCGCGCCGCTGTGCTTGGCCCGCACCAGCGCCATACGACTGGCCACTGCCGCGAGGGGCAGCATGATCAGCGAAAAAACGAGCAGCGGAACGAGTGACGTGCGAAGGTCGGCGATGTTTTGGCCGGCCAGCAGCGCGCCGCGAAAACACTTCAATGCATGCGTTACAGGTATGAGCCAGGCGATCGACTGAAGCCAGCCGGGCAACAGTTGGACGGGAAACATCACCCCGCCCAGCAGCGAGGCAGCGCTGACGGCCAACCAGTTGAGCGGATCGCCCCGTTTGATGAGGATCAGCAGGCTGGCGGACAGCACCCCGAAGCTCAAAAAGGCCGGCACGGTCAGCACGAGCGTGAGCGCCGCGGCCAACCATTGCGGCTGATGGAGCCGGAATCCGAAAAAGACCGCAGCGACGACCAGGCCAAAGACGACGCGCACCGTCTCGAAGAGGAACTGCCAGATCGCGGAAAAACCCAGGATCGTCATGGGTCGCGTGGGGCTGGCGAACATCATTTCGAGCGTACCCTGGTTCATCGCCTGCCGGACGGCGGTCGTCACGCCGGCCAGCGCCGCGTCGAGGTAGCGCGCGATTGACAGCCCGATCACCACGAACGCGAAGTAACCGCCCCCGTAGTCGGCCAGCAAGGCGGCAGAGCCGCCGTGACCGACGAGCTTGGCGACGAAATAAAACGAGGCGACGGTAAAAAAGATCGTCGCGAACGACCAGACGAACTGGAACTTGTAGCTTGTCTCGACGCGAAGGTCGCGCAGCACGAAACCGCAGGCCTTCCACCACGCGAACCGGAACCTGTCGGCAAAAACAGCGTTCATCGACCGTCACGTCCTGTAGATGATCCCGCGCGGGTCGCAGCAACCCGGCCGGTCAAACACTCTGCATCTTCGAGTGCCGTCTTTACCGCGTCGGCTCCCGGCGCGTGCGCGATCGCGAAGGCTTTTTTCGGATCGTCGATGATCCCGAGCCGACCGCGGTCGAGACGGAGTACCCGGTCGCACAGGTCGGCGATCTCTTCCATCCGGTGCGTCGACCAGACGACCGCCCGCCCCGTTCTGCGGCGTACCCAGGATCGCACGTAATCGCGCAGGTAGCGGTCCCAGCGCACGTCGAGACTGTTGGTCGGCTCGTCGAGAACGAGGACCCGCGGCTCGTGCACGAGCGCGCGGATGATCGCCAAACGCTTGCGCATGCCGGACGAATAATCGCGAAAGTGGCCGCCATCTCGACCCGCGAGCCCGAAACCGTCGAGCAACGCGTCGATGCGCCGGCGGGCCGTCCGCGGCGGTACGTGATAGAGCGATGCGAAAAACTCGAGGTTCGCCCGTGCGCTGATCCGCCAGAAAAAACTCCGCTCGTCGCTGGGCACAAAGCCGATCGAAGCCCGTGCGGCCGCTGCCGCCGTCGTCAGCGCATGGCCACAAACCGACACCCGGCCCGTCGTAGGCAACAACAGGTTGCAGAGGATCTTGAGCAACGTTGTTTTCCCCGCACCGTTCAGGCCGACCACGCCGATGATCTGCCCGCTGGCGACCTGAAAAGAAACATCTTCCAGCGCCCGCACGGAACCACGGCGTCGCCGTGGACCGGCCAGCCAATCGCCCAGACCCCGATGAACCGGGTAGTCCTTGCACAAATTCTCCGTCGCGATGACCGACAAGCCCGAAGTATTCATCCGTCTTGCCCCAATCGTTCATCCGTCCCGCCGGATTGCGGGCGACTCGTCACGCGAACGTAAAGGAGGCGGGCAACCTCGCGGGCCTCCGGCACCGCGCACCATGCGAGTACACCCGCGAACGCAGAAGCGCCGGCCGCCCCCACGCAGACGGCCAGCAGCGCCTGAACCGCGGCGCCGGAGTCCGCCAGGGGCCCGGACCAAATCCGCTCGCAGAATGCGATCGCCACAACCATCAACGCGCCCCCTCCGGCCAAGGGCGCCCAGAAATCCAGCCTCCAGAGGTCACCGGCCAGCATGGATCGGTGATGCAACAGGGCCGCCAGCGCGATGACTTTGGTCGTCTTGGTGGCGGTCAACGCCAACGCGATACCCCCATGATCGAGCGGCCCCATGAGCAGCCAGGCGAGCGCGACGTTTGCCGCCACGCAGACCAAACCCACAAGTACCGGCGTTTTCATGTCCTTGAGCGCATAGAACGTGCCCACGATCAGCCCGTCGAGCGCGAATGCGACAATGCCCAGGCCGTAACAGGCCAAGGCCGCCGCGCTGAGGTGCGTCGAGCTTGCGTCGAAGTGGCCGTGCTCAAACAAAATGCGTACGATCGGCAGACGCAGCATGACGACCGCAATGCTGACCGGTACTGCCACGAGCACGACGACGCGCAAGCAGCGCGTCAGCAAGTGTTTCATTTCCTCGTGCCGACCCGTGACGGCCAATGACGAAAAGTGCGAGAACATCACCGTGGCCAAAGCGGCGGGTCCCAACATCACGATGGCGTCGGTGAGTTTTTTGGCGTAGGTCAAGGAGGCCAAACGCCCTTCTGAAAGTGTCGATGCGAGCATTCCGTCGATAAGAAGGCTGATGTGGGAACTGACGACACCGACAACCAGCGGACCGCCGAGCAGCATCATTCTGCCAAGGGCTGCACGGATCGGCGGTGTCCAGGCCGGTCTTGAAAAGGTTACTTCATGGCGCAGCGCCCAACCGTGCACGAGCAGGCCCGCGGCTGCACCAAGCGCCAAGGCGGCCCCGGCGTACGGCACGCCGTGCCATGCGAAACCCGCTGCCAATACACCGACGGTGACCGCGCGAAAGGACAGTTCGCCTCCGGCTGCCCAGCAGAAACGTTTGTGTGCGTCGAGGACGGTACGCGTCAGGGCGGTCATGGTCAGCAGCGCCGCCCCGCCAGCCATAAACCGCAACAGTTGGGCCGTCTCAGCATGGGCGTCGTCGGCAAAACCCGGCGCGATGATCCGCACTGCCGTGTGCGGCCAGATCGCCAGACCTGCGGCAAAAACAACCAGCACGCAGACGAGGCCGCCGCCGGCTGTGCTGAGCAGACGGTCTCCGTCTCCGATCGCGCCCTGCCGGCGGACTTCGAGATAAACCGGCAGGCCCACCGGATGAACAAGCTCGCGCACGACGTAAACAAGCGTCCACACGACAGCGAAAGCTGCGTAATAGCAGTCAGCGGACCGACTCGTGCCCAGATAGTGTGCAACGATGATCTTTTCGGTGAAGCCGACGAGCTTGGATGCCAATAAGATGCCCGTCACGCCGAAGACGGCTGCCAGAATCGCACGCGGCGCCGAACGCGTGGAAACTCCGCCGGTCCCCGACATGCCGCACTGCCCGGAACGTTGGTCGACGTCGGCCATCGCTATTGCGCGCGTCATCGCCAGCACCCCCTCCTCCACGCGACGCCTTCAGGGGAAGGAATGTCTTCATGTCGCCGTCCCGCACGTTGGCTCCCTTCGATACGCCCCCCGCCGGCCCAGACGCGCACGTAGATCCGCCGAACCGACTGGGCGGTCCGCTCAGCCGTAAATCGCGCGAGCACGCGAGCCTGCGCCTGAGACACCAGCCTCGCACCGAGTCCGTGTTGATCCTGCAGCCGTTCCATGCACGTTACGAGTGCGGCCAGATCGTCCGACTCGAAAAGAAGCCCGGTTACCTCGTCGGTAACGATTTCGGCCGGCCCCGCAGTGCGAGGTGCGATGACGGGCACGCCCATCGCCATCGCCTCGATGAGTACCCGGCCGAACGGCTCGCGCCGGGCCGTGTGAACGAGCACATCCGCGCCACCCCAAAACTCGTCCATTGCATCCTGCCAGTGGAGCATTCGCGCGCGGCCGGAAAGTTTTCGCGCAACGATCAATTTCTCCACGTGGGAGCGCCATGCAGTGCTGCCGTCGCGGGGCAGCCCCCCTATCAGCAGGAAGCGTGCCCGGCCGCTTCTGGGCGCGACGCGCGCCGCGGCGTCCAGGAACACATCCTGCCGCTTCCAGGGAACGTACTGACCGACATTCAGATAGATGAACGACTCGCGCGGCCATCCCAGCCGTGCGCAGATCGCGTCGTGAAGGTGGGCGCTCCGTTCACTGGTCAGACCATCTGCCTCTATGCCGTTGGGGACAACCGTGATCTTGCGCGGATCAAAACCGTGACGGACGAGGTGAGCGCGGATAGCACGCGAGACCGCGACAATCCCGTCCGCGCACCGTCCGCACCACGCGACTATTTTCCCGGCCGGGAAGAAGTCACGAACATGCCAAATGATCGGCGTGTGCCGGAGCTTCGCGAATGGGACCGCCGTCAGAAACGCTGCGACGTCATTGGCATGGACTATGTCTGGTTGAAAGGTCCTCATCGCCTCATCTATCCGCAAGAAGTTCGACCAGCCAGCCGCTAAAAGCGTCAAACATCGGCTCAGACTCGCTGGCCGAACGGATTCGAAACAGACTAGAGAACAACGCCATAAATCGGCCTCTAAAAAGCTCCTTTGGGGCAGCGCGGTATTCGGGCAGAGCAAACCGACGACCAGACCCTGCAGGCTCAGATGCCGGGCCAGCAGCGCGAGGCTGATCTCCGCACCACCGCACCGGCCGCCGGCTCCGACCAGCAGCGCACGCCGCTTACGAGGCGGGCGTTTGTTCATCCGAAGCTTCCGGCAGCATGATCCCGGCGATCCACTGGCCGACGACATCGCCCATCGCCCCGAACAGAGCGGCGACGGCCGGCGCCGCGTTCGTTCGAGCCTGACCGAAGCGCTCGCTGGACCCGCACGACGGACCTGCGACGATCGGGGCCAACGCGAGAAGGCCGACAAATATCGCCCGCCGCAACCGGTGGGCCTTCAATGTGACATCCCGTTTCATGTATTTCCTCCCTGTACGGCAACCTTATCCCTCGCCGACGATCACGGGCTCGACCATCTCCGGCGACGGCGTCACGCGAAGAACCTCCTGGACCGTGGTCAGCCCCTCTCGGATCTTTTTGATACCACTGATCCGCAGCAGTTCCATGCCCCGGCGGACCGCTTCCCGCCGAAGCTCGTCAGCATGTTTTTTCTCGGTCACCATCGCGCGAAGTCGGCTGTCCATGACCATCATCTCGCTGATGCACGTGCGGCCCCAGAAACCCGTGAACCGGCAGGCTGTACAGCCTGCACCGACGGCAACGCGTGTGATATCAGACGACTCGCTGCCCAGTTCGCGGAGCGTGCCCTCCTCCGGCGTTCGCCACTGCTTGCAATGCGGACAAACAAGGCGCACGAGCCGCTGGGCGAGAACCGCCTCGACGGAAGAGGCGATCAAAAACGGCTCGACCCCCATGTCGATGAGGCGGCTCATGGCGCTTGGCGCATCGTTCGTGTGCAATGTGCTGAACACGAGGTGGCCCGTCAGGGCAGTACGGATCGTGATCTCGGCCGTCTCGTAGTCCCGCGTCTCGCCGATGAGCATGACATCCGGGTCGTGACGCAACATCGAGCGCAGCGCCCGCGCGAACGTGAAGCCGATCTCCGGGTTGACCTGCATCTGCGTGATGCCCTTCATGCGATACTCGATCGGGTCCTCGACGGTAAGAATCTTCGTTTCCGGTTTGTTGAGGCGCTTCAGGAGAGTGTAGAGCGTCGTCGTTTTGCCGCTGCCGGTCGGGCCCGTCACCAGGATGATGCCGTGCGGCTTGCGGATGAGCTCGTGCAGCAGCCCCAGGTCGCGGCCCTCGAAGCCGAGCGATTCGAGCGTGTCGATCTCCATGCCCCGCGAGAGGATGCGCACGTTGAGCGCTTCGCCCTGGGGCGTCGGAAGAATCGAGATCCGCAGATCGTACGCGTGCCCGCTCAGTTGCAGTTGGGCCCGGCCGTCTTGTGGAAGGCGGTGCTCGGCGATGTCCAGATTGCTCATGATCTTGGCCCGGCTGACCAGCGCGTGACGGAAGTGCCGGGCCGAGGCGGGAACACCGGCGTCGCGGAGAACGCCGTCGATGCGATAGCGGACGCGGAGCTGTCCCTCGTAGGGCTCGAAATGCACATCGGTCGCGCGCTGCTCGACGGCGTCGGACAAAATCTGGTTGAGCAGCCGGATAACCGACGCGTCGCGCGCGGCGTTCTCATCGTCGGCATCGACGGCCTCCGCCCCCTCAGTGCCTTCCGGCGCACCGTGGCGCGTCATCTGCTCAACGGTGTCAGCCCCTACGCCGTAATGGCGTCGAATCGACCGCCGAATCGCTTCCGAAGTCGCCAAAACGAGCGTCACTTCTCGATCGAGCAACACGCGGAGCTCGTCGGCCAGATGCTCGTTGAACGGATCGTCCGTGGCGACGACGATCCGGCCGTTGTCAGCCGACACGGGCACGATCCGGTAGTGCGTGGACAGGCTCGCCGGTATGGTAGCAACGGACTTCTCGTCGATCTGGCCGTCCTCCAGCGTCACGTAGCGCGTACCGGCCGCCTCGGCGGCGTTCGCCAGGAAGCTCGCCTCATCCACAGCCCCCTGCTGGATGAGCCAGCCTTTCAGCGCCACGCCCTGCCGGCGCGCCTCGGCAGAGGCGAGCTTCGCCTGGTCGCTCGACACGCCAAGCCGGCCCGCCATGAGACACTCAACAAGGTTCCGGTGATCCATCGCAATGACCCCGTGGGGCCACCTCTACCATCCGTTCCTCTGCGACCGTCACAACATAAAACGACTACGCCGGCTCATGAGCCGATCTGCTTGAGAATCTGGCTGGCCCGCCGGATGTAGGATCTCATCCGCGGGTCAGCCTTTTTCTCTTCGATGAGCTCGCTCAGCGTCCGCCGTGCCTCGATCGACTCCCCCTGCTGAACCTGAATAACGCCCAGAAGGAGCCGCGCACGGGTGCGATGATCCTCGTCGACATCGGGACGTTCGACGAGTTGCTGAACGATCGGCAGCGCTTCCTCACTCTGGGCGCAGCGCACCAGCAGCGTGGCCCTCAGCATGACCACGGCCGGCTCGCACACAGCGTGCTCCCACAACGGCTCGATTTGACGGATCTGATTCAGTGCGGCATCAATATCACCCGCCTCCCGGCACTTTTCCGCTGCAAGGTAGAACCGATAGACGCGTGCCTCCGGCGTCGTGAGGCCGCCGCCGAATTGGTCATAGCACACCAACTCGGACGCCGCTCCTTCTTCTCCGGTAAGAGACCGACACGCCTCCCACGCCTTTTTGAGAATCCTCTGTCCTCGCGCGGGATCGTCCCAACGGTTGGCGACCACCCGGCACAATCCAAGTACGAGGTCTGTGCGGCCGCTGGCGATTAAGCTGTCCGCCATCGCATCCTGCTGGCGGCGGAAAGCGTCCAGCCGGTAGCGCCAGTAGGCGGCACTCGCCGCCTCATCCAACATATCGACGGACCCTGCCACTGCGTCCTCGACACCCAGCAGGTGGCCGTCGCAAAGGACCCGCGCCATGGCCACGCCGTCCAAGAGGCACCACGACGCATTTCCGTCATGGGGCCCTTGCCGCAGTGCCTCGGAAAACCGCTCGAGCGCGGCTCGCCCGTCCCCGGCCAGGAGGCAGTGAAAGGCCGAATCGACGGTCGCCTCGATCGGTTCCTGCGGATGCGTCGCAGCCGGCAGGGATGAGGCGACATTCGTCGAGCCGGCCATCGACGTGACGGACGTTGCAAGCAGATCGAGCGCGTCGTCCTCGGTGTTGTCGCGGCCGTCCTCGCCGGCCGGTCCCCATCGCACGTAGTTTCTCCACTGCTCAATCCGCTCCTCGTCCCACTTTGCGTCGCGCATGACAACCTGCACAAGGTCGACCGCCTCGGCCCACTCCGCTGCATCGCAGGTGCTGAGCGCCAACAGAACACGCACACCCGCCAGGCCGTCGGCGAAGTTGCCCTCTCTGCGCGCCAGATGCACTCGCCGAAGCTGTATCGCGCGCAAAAGGCCCGGCAACATCCGCCCCATTCGCCCTTGAACCAGCGCGAGCACCTCATCCATCCGCTCGGTCGACGGCTTGCCGGCCATCGCGGAGGACCGCGCCAGCCGATCCAGCGCATGCAACAAGGGAGCAACGTCGATCGGCACTTCGGCCACCTGCTGGGCTCGATGCGTCAACGTGTCGCTCCAGACCTCGTATGCCGCCTGCTGGCCTTGGAGCATTTGTTTGCCAGCCGCCACATGCGCAATCAACCGCCACCACGCGTAGTAAGCCCGTAGCGCGTCCGGCACGGCCGGCGAGACGACGGGCTCGTCCAGATCGTCCAGAATCGCCTGAGCGCCCGTCTCATCGGGCGGATCAAGGCCCAGACAGTGGTGAACCAGTTGAAGGCCACAGGCCACGCGCAGGCGATCGTCCACACCAGAAAGTGCGGACAATTGACGATAACGCCGTTTGGCGACATCGGTCCTTTGACCAACTACCGCCCACTGAAAGGCTGTCGCCACCGACCGGACGTCTTCGGGCGTCGGCTCGGGGATCTCCGGAAAATCATCCGGAAGAGCCGTGTAACTGCGCGGCTCTTGCCGTGCAGGCGGTGTTGCCGCCTCAACCTGATCCTCGGAAACGGGGGCAGGAACGGCGACAACCTCGCCCGGCGGCGTACCCTCGTCGGGCGGCGATTCACCGCGATCCGAACAACCTCCAATGAACAACACACCCGCTAAGATCCACACGATTTTTTCTGACCGCATCACAGCAACCTCACGAGGATTTCCTTACGATTCGCACGAGGCGACATTGCCCGATGCGCTACGGTTCACACCACGCATTCCGATGGGTATAAGTCCACGGCACCTGAGACCGTTCGTTTCTTTCCTATCCGGATTTATTCCAGCATGAACTCGCACCATTTCGCGATTGCCTCCTCGAGGATCGGCTCGGCCTTATGCGTTTCGCGCATCCGATCCTGGTAGATCCCCGCCAGACGTAATGCAGCTTCAGGACCGGCTTGGGCCTCCGGGTACCGCGTGGTCACGATATCGAGTGCCTCGATCGCCCGGCTCGGCTCGTCGAGCTCCAGCTCGAGCGCCGCGATACGCGACAGTGCAATAACCGCTTCCCGCTCGTCCTGGGACGTGTTGACGATCTGCCAGCAACGCGCAATGCCCGCGTAGCACCGGGCATCGTGGCGCGCATCGCACCGAGCCCGCGCGATCCGGTTCGAAAGCCGGTCGACCGGGCTGGTCGGACCAACCAGGGCCACGCACTGATCGAGGTACGTCTCGGCAAGCCGAGGCGCGCAACGTTCCAGGTGAAGGCGCGCCAGGTCGAACAGCGCCTGGCCGCGCAGGGGGACGTGGTGCGAGCCGGCGGCCCTTTGCAGACAGCTGTGGGCGCCGGCCTCGTCCTTCTGGTTCCACAACAACTGCCCGAGCCGGAACGAGGCAAGCAATGCCGGCTCGCTGCCCCGGAACCCGAAAGACCCTCTCAGCGGCGCGCCCGTGAGGACCGACACCGTTTCCCGCTGCGGGGTGACCGGGTGCCAATAAAGCACGTTCGACGCGGTGACCGGCAGGCGGGCCGTCTCCTCGTAAACGACGGCTGCTATCCTGTGAAGACCCGCCTTTTCCGCCGCTTGGCCCAGCGCGCGGCCGAAACGCTGCTGGAACGCCCCCGGCCATGCGTCCTCCGGCGAGTCAGGCGGCAGGAGATACCCCTCCCGCAACGCACGGGCCAGCCACGCCTGAACGTTCCGGGCAATCTCGGCCGGCTGCTCCCATCCGGCACAGCGGGCGATGAAGGCGGCCCGCTCCCCACCGAGCGGCAGGTCCGAGACGGCTGCCAGCGCGCCGAGCAGGTCTCCGCGATCCACGCGCGACCGGTACAAGAGCGTGCGCAGCACGTCCGTGCATCCGTCGGCACAGTCACCGGTCACAAGCCAGCGCACCAACGATTCCAGCGCGTCATGGCGCGACTCCGCGATGAGGTAACGCCCGTAACTGCTCACCAGCGGTTCGGCCAACGCATCCGGCACCGCGGCCAGAACGCAGGAAATCTGAGCCAGGGCCTGAGGGGCATCAAAGACTTCCTTGAGAGCCAGTCGAAGTACCTCGTCCGGTACGTCCGTACCCCCTCCCCGCTCGAGCAAAGCGTCGAGTTCCACCCCGTCCCGAAGGACGCTGCCCTCTGCGACCGGCCGTGTGGCCAGGGCGCAGGCGGCTGCCCGGCCGGCTGCACGGTTCGGATACGTCCGCGCGATCTCCCACAAAAATTCCGCCCGCTCCTCTCCCCGCAGCGAATCGGCCAGGTAGTCCACCGCGCTTTCGATCCCCCATCCGTCGGGCGACGCGGTGATCGCTTCGTAATAGACGGCTTGAACTTCCTCCGGGGAACAGCGGAGGCGATACTTCATCTCGGCGATGCTCCCGTAAAGCCAGGGGAGCAGATGCTTGCCCATGGATCGCCCGGAGCCGTCTCCCGACGACGATGCGGCCAACACCTCGTCGAGGATCGACTCGAGCTCCGCCAGCCCTTCCGGCTGGGGCTTCCGGGCAGATGCGCGCTGCACGCCACGTACCCGTGCCGTAAGCGATACGTTCACGTTGTCCTCTTCGTGCGTAGCCTCGAAGTGCCCTTCCACCGCAGGCATCACCCGTGTTCCGCCTTCGACAAGAATATTGTCAATTCCCGTGCGACATTTACGGTTCGGAATTCCGCTGCCGATGGCGCACGCGCCGAACCCGCCCTTGTAGGCGCGCGGAAGTGCTTCGTAGCCGCCTCCCAGTCCATTACCGACCCCGACCACGATTTCGTCCGTCTTGAGCGTCAGTTCGAAAGTCGTCCAACCCGCTACCAGAGGCGGTGCATACCTCAGCCGATGCCATCGGATGCCGTCAAAAAACTCGAACCCGTCCTCGCCGCGAGGGCCTACCGCAATGAAATGCCCGGTCTGCGTATTTAACAACTCGCATGTTCGGAACGTTGCCCGATTTTTTCGATAGTCGCGAATGAGTAGGCCGAAAGAGAAATGGAGGGGCGTTTCATCCGTGCCGGTGACGCCATTCGTCGCGTCGAAGACGCGAACGTTCCGGGTAGCCCAGTCGAAATTTTCGCAGACGCAGCGGGTGCTCTGCCAGGACTCCTCTACATACAAAAGCCCCTGCTGATCGGGCACGGTCTGCTCGGGCACCCAGACTCTTTTGAACTCGGCATGCATCCCGTAGGACTCGAAATCCTCGTCGAGCCAAACGGCCGACGAACTGGCGCATACGATACTGAGGGTCGGTATCAGTACAGTTGACGTGATCATGATCTCTGTTCCTTTGTTCGCCCGGCGGCGGCTGACGTGAACATCGCGCCGTGCGACCTCATTCGATCGGCCCCTGCGATCCCGTAATACATTCCATGCGGGGGGGCGCGACAGACTTGTTACCCTGTCCGCTCGCCATACGGCCGCAACCTGCATCCTTGCCAGTCGACATCGATCCGTCCGCCACCTTTGAAGCTGCAACACACTCCGTGTCATGCACGGACAGACGAAGAACCTGGCGGTCCAGCCACTCCGCCCAGTCACTGCGTGATTCCCGCGCGCGGCATTGCCGTAACAGTCGCAGCGTAGTTTCATCGCGATAGCCGGCCCTCAGCCGGGCACGCGCGAGACTTCCCATCGCGTACAGATGATCGGGCTGGCGACGCAGCGCGCGCGTGTAGGAAGCAATGGCCTGCTCGTAGCACCCTCCGCGTTCAAGGACCACGCCGAGGTTGTAGCAAGGCTCCGGCGCGTCGGTGAGCAGGCGACTGGCCGTATCGAAATGAATCGCAGCGTGATAGAGGTCGCCTGCCTCCGCATCGATCAACCCCAACGCATGCCGCGCCCGACCATTCGTATCATCCAACTCGATCGCTTCGCCCAGCAGCGTGCGTGCGCGCTCCGACTGGCCGGCGGCGCGCGCACGCAGGCCTTCCTCGAACAGCGCGGCGGCGCGCTGGAGACTTTCGTCACGTCGGGTAAGGTACGCATTCCGGCCCACCGCATCCCTGGCCTCCAGGGATGCATGGCATCCGACGGCCCCGTTACCGATCAACAAGACCAAGGTTGTCATCGCAAGACAGCCGTTAATCAATCGCACGTTCGCCAACAAGATCGTGCGTCCTTTCACGTGGAAAAGCGACAGGAGTCACACATCAGCCCTTGACCACCAACACATACGGAATACCCTGCCTAGCGTGGAAACCGCGTGTCTTCCGCCCGCATTGGCGCACCGGAGACCGCACTGTGATTGGTTACGTCGTCGTCTGTTCCGAATTGACCATCCGGACCGGCTGACACGAGGTCGTAAAGTGTCGCCAAGCCGGTCAACTGGCTCGGATAGGTGTAGCGATATCCGCGCTCCCAGGGATCCAGAGGCACCTCGGCACTCTTGAGGTAAGGTCCCCGCCAGCCCGCCTGCTGACCGTCTGCCGGCTGCGAAATGAGAACGCTCAGGCTTTCCTCAGTCGTGGGGTAGCGCCCCATATCCTGCTCGAACATGTCCAGCGCCACGCCAATTGCACCGATGATCTCCTGGCGGGCCGCCGTGATCCTTGCCTCGCGGGATCGGCCGACGAACCTGGGCACCACCAGCGAAGCCAGAACCCCGATGATCGTCACGACGAGCAACAGTTCCACGAGCGTAAACCCCGCTCTCAGACTTGCGCTGCCCGAGGCCGATCTTTTCCATCTGGAACATTTGCCCTGGCTCATTCCTGTCTCCTACGTGGCGCAACTCAAGCCCTTCCAACGCTGCGAAGGAGCGGTTTTACGACGCTTGCCGACAAGCCGCCCCCACATGACTTCCAGAATCCGACCGCCTGCCAACCACGTCAATAACCTTCGGGGCGTCTTTTTTCCGCAAAAGTGAGCTACCGTGCCATAATGGCGGCGCGGTGGGAGTCAGGATGCTGAACCTGAAACGAATCCCTCGGGTCGGGGAAGCGGCAAACAGCCAGCACAGGCCTGCTGTCGGAGCGGCGTTGCGGGTGGCGTGAAGGGGTGATTCTCGAAGGTGTACGTTCGCGTTCAAATGGCATGCGCTTCCCGTCCGTTCCGCACAGCAAAAATACCGACGGCCGAGGACAATGGCTTTCGACTGGACGCCGCCTCGCATCATCCGTGCTCGATCGCCCTGAACGGGTCAATGTTAAGTACCCAAAGGTGCCAACCGATGCAGGAACGGGAAAATCCGCGCGCAGGCGGGGTGGGTCTGCGCGCGGGGTTCTCAGTACCGTCGGCCATGCTTTTTCCGGACGCTGCAGTCGAGGAGGGTGCCGGTAGCATCCGAGCGAGGCCGGCCCGGGGAACAAGCATCGAATGAGCTTTTTTTTGTGATGGATGGAGAGTACCGATAACCCGCGCGCACGCGCCGGAGTTCGAACGTCGTCAGATCACCAAGGACCGAACCCGGCATGGGTCGCGCAGTGCAGCGGCTAAGCGGCTTCAATGAATCACCTGCAGACCAATACGATCCGCCACTGGCCGCTCCGCTTCGACGGGGAGCTCGAAGCCGAGTTCCAGGAGTACTACTTCAACGTGTCGTTGAAGCACATGCGCATCGCGCAGACGATGGGCCTGCTGCTCTATGCGACGTTCGGCATCCTGGACGCCCTGGTTCTTCCGACCGCCCGAAACCAGATGTGGCTTATCCGCTTCGGATTCGTCTGCCCAACCGTGGCGGCCTCGATCCTGGCAACCTTCTGGAGCGGTTTCCGCCGACACCACCAGCCCATCTTCGCGTTTGCGATCGGGTTGGGCGGCCTCGGGATCGTTACGATGTGCGTACTGGCGCCGCCGCCGGGCAATACGACCTATTACGCAGGCCTTATGCTGGTCATCCAGTTCGCATGCGTGTTCTGCAAGCTGCGCTTTCTGTGGTCCATGGGCCTGGCGATCGTGATCGTGGTCGCCTACGAGTTCGCCGTGTTGTTCGTCGTGCCGGCCGAGACGCCCATCCTGCTCAACAACACCTTTTTCTTCGTAAGTACGGCCTTCATTTGCGGGTTTTCCAGCTATTTCATGGAGTATCACACCCGGCAGAACTTTTTCCACATGCACACGCTGGAGAAGGAAAGGAGCCGGACGGCCTCCACCAACAAGCGTCTCGTCAAGGAAATGATCCACCGCAAGCAGAGCGAGGCCGAACTCGCCCGCCACCGTGATAAGCTCGAGGAAATCGTGGCAGCGCGAACGTCCAAGCTCCGCGAGTCGAACCTGCGGCTCCGTCAGGAAATCCGTCAGCGTCGGGAGGCGGAGCTTCAGATGCAGCGCGCCAAGGAAGCGGCTGAACAAGCCAACCGTCACAAGAGCGAATTCCTGGCCAACATGAGCCACGAGATCCGTACACCGATGAACGGCATCATCGGCATGACGGAGTTGGCGCTCGGGACAGACATGACCGACCCGCAGCGCGAGTACCTGTCCACCGTGCTCCAATGCTCCGAGACGCTGCTCACGCTGATCAACGACATCCTCGATTTCTCGAAGGTCGAGGCCGGCAAGATGACGATGGAGAAGGTCGAGTTCGACCTCGTCGAGACGGTCGAGCAGGTCGCCGGCATTCTTGCCCAGGGCGCTGAGAAGAAGGGACTCGAGTTCATCTGCGAAGTCCGTCCGGAGGTGCCGCGGCGTGTCGTGGGCGACCCGACCCGCCTCCGCCAGGTTCTGACGAACCTGATCGGCAATGCGATCAAGTTCACCGAAAGCGGCGAGGTCGTCATCTCGGTCAATGCGGAGGCCCACGACGAGCACGAGGCGATTCTCGTGTTCGCCGTCCGGGACACGGGCATAGGGATTCCGCCGGATCGTCGGGAATTGATCTTCGAGACCTTCATCCAGGCAGACGGCGCCACGACGCGCAAGTACGGCGGCACGGGGCTCGGCCTGGCGATCGCCAAACAGCTCGTCGACCTCATGGGCGGCTCGATCTGGGTAACGAGCGAACTAGGTCGAGGAAGCACCTTCTACGTCCGTTTGGCATGCCCGGTCGGCGAAGAGAGCGAAGGGGGCTGGCGGATCGATTCGCGTGCGGATCGCGAGGCGCGCGCTACGCTGGCTGGCACGCAGGTGCTCGTCGTAGATGACAACGCCACGAACCGGCGGATCCTCGAGGAAACGCTCGCACGATGGCGGTGCAACGCCGAGGCCGTTTGCGACGGCCATTCGGCCGTGGAGGCCATACGGCGCGCTGACTCCCAGGACCGCCCGTTCGCTCTCGTGATACTCGACGTCCACATGCCGGGAATGAACGGCTTCCAGGTCGAACGGGAAATCGTCGGAAGCGCGCTGTCCGTGCGCCCGCGTATCGTGTTCCTCAGCTCGCTCAGCACGTACAACGCAACCGCCGACCGGGAGGTGATCGCGCGAAACACCTACCTCACCAAGCCGGTGAAGCTCTCGATACTCCAGGACACATTGCTCAAGGTCCTGTCCGACTCGGACACAGGGGACAGCACAGCGGCCGGCGAATCGGACGATTCGAAGAGAGAAAGTCGCTGTCGCGAAGCGCGGGTTCTGCTCGTCGAGGACAACCCCGTTAACCAGAAGGTGGCGACCGGCATCCTGGCCAGGTGCGGTCATCACGTAACCGTGGCACAGAACGGCCGAGAGGCCCTTGAAGTACTTGAACGCCAAGTATTCGACCTCGTCTTCATGGATATTCAAATGCCGGAAATGGACGGGCTGGAGGCGACCCGCCGCATTCGCGCCGACGGGCGATGGGAGGACCTCCCGGTGATCGCGATGACCGCACACGCGCTCGAAAGCGACCGGCAGCAGTGTCTGAGTTCCGGCATGAACGACTGCCTCGTCAAACCCGTTGGAATCGAGAAGGTCGAAAAAACCGTGAACCGGTGGTGCGGTCGTCTATCACCGCGAGAAACCCCTCCATCGGCACCGCCGGCCAACCTCACTGCCGCATCGGAAACAGACAGCCCGATCGACGTGGACAGGGCACTGCTGCTGCTGGGCGGGGACCGCGCGCTGTTCGATGAAGCTTTGTCGGCGTTCCTGGACAACATGCCGCGAACGATGGAGCGCCTGCAGTCAGCCGTGCAGACAAGCGATGCCGGACAGTTGCACACGACGGCACACGGCTTGAAGGGTGGGGCGTCGGCCGTGGGAGCCGAACACGTTCGAAAGATCGCGGCGCGCCTGGAGGAGATGGCCGGTAAAGAAAATCTCGAGACGGTCGTCGCCGTGATCGAGGAACTCGAAGTCCAGATCGCCCGAATCCAGGAGTTCGCGCGGTCGATACGCACACAGAGGCGAACTAACGATGAACCGATCCTATCGAATCCTCGTGGCTGACGATGACCCTGCCAGCCTGACTATCCTTCGTCGCGCGATGGAACAGGCTGGCTACGAGGTGCGCACCATGGACGACGGTGCGAGCGTCGTGGAGATGGCCGAGTCGTATCAGCCGGATCTGATCGTGCTCGACGTGACGATTCCGCCCCAGGACGGTTTGGCCGTCTGTCGCACTCTCAAAGCGCAGGAGCCGACGGCTAAAACCCCCGTCATTTTCGTGACGGGTTCATGCCAGACCGAACAGGTGGTGAAGGCCTTCGAGGCCGGCGGGCGCGACTACATCGCCAAGCCCTTTACGATCCAGGAACTTCTGGCACGGGTGGACATGCAGTTGCGTCTACGGCACAACGAACGAGAGCTGCACCTCAAAAATCAACAGCTCGAGGCGCTCAACAAAGAGCTGGCCGACCTTTGCCGGATCGATCCGCTGACCAAACTTCTCAACCGCCGTTCGTGGGACGAGCAAGTCATCCAGGAGCACGAGCGGTTCTGTCGTCACGGGCGGCCCTACAGCGTCATCATGATCGACGTGGACCATTTCAAGGCCTACAACGACGCACACGGCCACCAGGAGGGCGACCTTTGTCTCTGTCGGATCGCCGAGGCCATCGCGGGCGCCTGCCGGCGCGTGGATTCTGTGGGCCGCTACGGGGGCGAGGAGTTCGTGGTACTCGCACCGGAGACGGACGGCGAAAAAGCCATGATGCTGGGCGATCGGATTCGCCGGACGGTTTGGACGCTGGCGATCCCGCACCCGACCGGCGCCAGCGCCGCACGGATCACGGTCAGCCTCGGGGTGGCCGTCAGCGAACCGTCCGATTGGGAAAACGTGCTCCGCCGGGCGGACAACGCCCTCTACGTGGCCAAGCGTGCCGGACGCAACATGATCTACCTCGACCGCGGTCGCGCCATGGGCGAACAGCCGGCGACCTCCGTGCTGTTGCCTGCCGGCTCGCCGGAGCACGATGCTCACGGCCGGGAAAGGTCGATCGACGTCCTCATCGTCGACGACGATCCGACGAACCGTGCCGTCTGCCGCGGCTGCCTCGAACGGGCAGGTTACAGCATCCGCGAGGCGGCCGACGGAAAAGAGGCTTTGGACAAGATCGCCGAAAGCCGACCGGACGTGGTCATCATGGACATCATGATGCCCAAGATGGACGGGCTCGAGTGCACGCGCGTGCTTCGCGCCGATCCAGACACGCGCGACCTGCCGATCATCGTCGTCAGCGCGCTGTCCCGGACCGAAGACATTCTCGCAGGTTTGTCAGCCGGCGCCGACGAATACCTCTCCAAGCCCATCCGCGCGTCAGAGCTGACCCTTCGGGTCCAATCGATGGCGCGTCTCCACCGCGAGCGGAAGGACCTGCTGTCCAGCTACGAACAACGCGGCCGACAGATGCAGATTCTCTCGCGTCTCGTCGAATTCTGCCGGTCCGTCAGCAACAGCAACAGCACGAATGAAATCCTCGACCATGCCGTCCGCACGGTTGCGGATGTCGTGGATTGCCGACGTGTCTCCATCCTGCTGCCCGAAGCGGACAAAGCACACCTGATCATCACGAGCGCCCTGGGTATCGACGAAGCGCTCGTCCGCACGGTCCGCGTCCCCTTCGGTGAGCCGATCGCCGGCCAGGTGTATACCTCGGGCCGACCGATCGTCGTCAATACCGAGGCCCAGGCGCAGTCGTCGCCGGGCGACTACGAGGCACCGTTTTTCGCCAGTGTGCCGCTGATCTCGGCGCCCTTGGACGCCGCCGGACGAACGGTCGGCGTGCTGAACGCAACGGACAAGATCGGAGGCGCTCCCTTCGAGCCCCGCGACATCGAATACATCGAGCTGATCAGCAAGGTCGCCGGTACAGCCGTCCACGATATCAAAATGCGCGAAGCGCGCGACCAGGCGTCCGACTCGATCATGGTCGCCCTGGCCAAGCTGGCCGAATACCGCGACA
>Ga0272443_10001341_pt1 | contig 36878 bp, 30 predicted proteins | sample SSMAcet12_FD_193581 | JGI IMG/M metagenome (GOLD analysis project Ga0272443, IMG submission 193581) | Marine sediment archaeal communities from Little Sippewissett salt marsh, Falmouth, MA, United States - SSM-Acet-12 | ecosystem: Environmental > Aquatic > Marine > Wetlands > Sediment ... | reverse complement strand
GACCTTCAGGTTATGAGCCTGACGAGCTGCCACTGCTCCACCCCGCAACGTGGCCTGTTACAGGCGCGAGAGATATTCTAACCGCCGCGACGTCTTCCGTCAAGGATTCAGCCTCCGAAGAGCAGCGCAAGCCAGATATCGAGGTTGCTCGGAAGCGGTTCAGCCTGTGAGGGTGTAGGCGTGGGCTGGAGACCCTCTCCTTCCGGAACAACAGGGATAACCAGCCGTTCGCCCTCCTGTACCATGCGGGCATCGCTGTGCGCCCATGCGCGGATGCTGGCCTCGCTGGTCGCCTCCGCCACCTGTGTGGCCAGCGCGCTATTCTCCAGCTCAAGCTCAGCGACCTCCGTTTGCAGGCTCAGCAGGTCCTGTTCAGACCGTCGCGCTTCGCCCATCCGGCGGGTCAGATCACCCAGCACAAGAATGGCACCAAAGAGCAAGAAGAGGATGATGATCCCCGAAAATCGGGGTTTCGAACGGCGATCCTTCTCCATGATGAATCCATCTTAATCCACCCCATGCGCTGCCGCAAGTGTCCCATCAACGCGAAAAAGCCCCGAAAAGGGGCTTTTCTCGAGGTGCCGAAGGTGGGATTCGAACCCACATGAGCGTAATGCTCACTGCGTCCTGAACGCAGCGCGTCTGCCAGTTCCGCCACTTCGGCTCGCCACGCTATTCTACTCGAAAGCGGTGTTTTGTCAACGGAAGGCCGCTGCATGCCTCCGCTATTCCTTCATAATGTCCAGCTCAGCTTCATCCAGCTTGAGGCTGATCACCCGGCTGGCTGAGTCAGCGCCCATGCTGACGCCATACACCACATCAGCGGTCTGCACGGTCTGGCGGTTATGTGTGATCACCAGGAACTGCGTTTGATCGCTGAGTTCATGCAGCAACTCCGTAAAGCGTCCCACATTGGTCTCATCCAGCATCGCATCGACCTCATCCATCAGGCAAAATGGGGTCGGAGATACCTTCAACAATGCGAAGATGAGGGCTGAGGCTGTCAGGCTGCGTTCACCGCCGGAGAGCATGGCGAGACCCTGCTCCCGCCGACCAGGGAGGCGCGCCTCAATGTCAATGCCCGAAATGGTGAGATCCTCGGGATCGGTCAGGGTCAGGCGGGCATTGCCGCCTCCAAATAGGCGCGTGAACGTATCCTTGAACGCAACGGCAACCTCTTCAAAGGTCTTGCGAAGCTCACGCTCCATGAGCATGTCCAGCTCCGCAATGACCTCCTGAAGCTGGGATTCGGCCTGCTCGAGATCGTCAATTTGATTTGTCAAGAAGTCGACGCGTTGGTTGACTTCCCTGTATTCACCACGCGCTTCTGGGTTGACCGACCCGAGGCGGCGAAGCTGAACGCGCAGGCTGCGGAGCTGTTCCTCAGCCCCTTCAGGAAGCTCGTGCACCCTTGGAAGCCGTTCGACAAGCTCGCCCAGGGGAAGCGGGGCTTGCCGGGCGGTGTCCTCATCCGGATCATATTCCACCAGCCCGAAGTCATCCTCCACTCGGCGTTGAAGGCTGGCAAGTTCCTCCTCGCGCCGGGCAAGTTCAATCTGGACGTGTGAGTGCTGCCGCTCGGCAACCTGGAGCGCAGCGCGCGCTTCCGATTCCGCCTTCTCCAGCCTGGAACGCTCCTCTTCCGCCTCCCGCAAGCTATTTTCGTCGGGCTCGATTCGTGTCCGCACGCGTTCAATATCGTCATCAAGAGCTTCCAGACCGGACTGCGCTTCGTCAATCTCTGTCTGAAGTGCTTCGACCTGATCCTGGTTCGAAGCGAGTCGATCTTCCCACGCTTCCTGCTCACGCGTGAGCTTCTGAAGCCGGTTCTCCAATTCCTCGCACTGCCGCTCCCCCTCTTCGAGACTCTGGCGGGCGACTTCCCAACGAGCTTCCACGCGTGCCATCTCCAACGAAGGCTCCGCCTTTTCTGCTTCGTCAATAGCCGCTTCCAGTGCGGTTTTCTTCGTAGCGGCAAGCTTGTCAGCTGCCGCAAGGTCACCTTCCAAATCATCAACACGATTCTTCAATTGCGTGTGTTCTGCTTCCAGTCGATCCAGGTCCTGGCGCTGGGCTCGATGCCGTTTCTCTGCATCACGCAGGGACATCTCATCCTGTCGGACGCGCAGCCGCAGATCCCTATCTCCAGCCTGCACGTTTTCGAGCTGCTCCTGAAGCGAGGTCAGCTGGTGCGCCGCTTCATGCTGCTCTTTCAGGAGGCGTTCGACGTCGCTGTTTACCGCTTCAAGATGAGCCGTAGCTTGTGACAGGTCAGTTTCAACGTCGTCCAGAGCCCGGCGAGCCGACTTCTCCGCCTCCCCCGCGCCCGAGAGCACCTGTCCTGCCCCAAAGAACACATCTCCTGCCAGGGTGACAATCCGTCCTTCGATGGGTAATTCAGGAAGCCAGCGTCGGGCTGCTTTGCGATCCTCTACCACCCACACCATCCCGAGCAAGCGCTCAAGGAGAGCTGTGCGTTGAGATGTCGACTTGAGAACGTCAGCAGCGTTCCCCAGCATCCCCTCACCGTCAGGCGCAGGGAGCTTCTTTCCCTTCTGACGGCTCTGCACGGGGACCAGTGCAGCGCGCGGATCGGGATGTTCCGCGTAGAGCCAATCCAAAGCTTTATCGAGATGTTCCTCATCCTGAAGTGCAAGGCTCCCACTGAAGTCGCCAAGCGCTGCTGCGACAGCAATCTGTAGCTCGGATGGAACCTCCAACAGGTCGCGCAACCGCCCCTCAACCCCACTGAGCTTGCCGGAGGTCGACGCTTCCATCACGCCCTTCGCGCGGGCAGCCTCATCCGGGCGTTCTTTGAGAACCTCCAGACGGGTTTCCAGGTTTGCCTTCGTCTGGAGAAGTGTTTTTTGCGTTTTCTCGGCTGTGTTCAGGCGCTTCGCCAGGCTCTCTTGTTCGCCTCGCAACGCCCTCAGGGCTTCATTCACCTTGGACAGGGCGATGGTGTTCTCTGCTGCCTCCTGGCGAGCGCGATCAAGCTCCTTCTGAGCTGATGCTTCGGCATCTTTTGCAGATTCCAGCTCAGGTTTCAGCGTATCCAGGCGCTGTCGCACATCCACAAGCGCTTCCTGGGTCTGGTTCAAGCGGGTCTCGAGTTTCACCTTGTACGCGGATGCGGTTTCAACTTCCCGGCGAATCTCTGCCACGCGTGCACGGCGTGCATCTCGTTCTTCATGCGTAACCGCGCCTTGAGCACGGAGGGCATCTCGCGCATCATCTACGTCCTTCACAGCTTCCCGGCGCGCATCTAGCCGGGCGACAAGTGACGCAAGGCGATCTTCCTGCTCTTGAACCGTCCCCTTTGCGGAATCCCGTTCCCTTTCCATCATGATGCGCTGGTCACGCAAGCCGCGCAGGCGCTCTTCTGAAACAGCCACCCGCCGACCTAACTCCTCACGGCGGCTGTAGAGATCCGATAAGTCATCGGAGGTGGCGCGCACCTGCGCCCGTTTCGCGTTGATCTCCTGACGCAGGGTCTGCAAATCATCCTCAGCACGTCGCTGCTTTTTCCGGAGATTGTTCCGCTTACGTGCTTGAAGGGTCGCTTCCTCGCGCGCGGCCTTGACGAGATCCATCTGCCGGTACCAGTGATAGCCGTACCACGTCTTCAGTGCAGCATCCAGGTCCCGGCGCACCTGCTCAAAAGTATCGGCGCGCCGCATCTGGCGCTCGAGGCTTCGCAGCCGAGGCCGCAATTCCGCGAGGATGTCCTTCACCCGCTCCAGATTCCGGCGAGTGGTGTCCAGCCTTCTGACCGCCTCTTCGCGGCGTGAACGATAAAGGCCGATACCCGCTGCCTCTTCGAAGAGACGGCGCCGCTCCTCCGCTTTCAAGGAAAGCGCAGCGTCGACGAGACCCTGTCCAATGATGGTGTAGGTGCGCTGGGCAAGCCCGCTGCTGGCGAGCAGCTCGGAGACGTCACGCAGCCGGACGCGCTGGCCATTGAGCAGATACTCATTCTGACCATCGCGATAAGCCCTGCGGCTGATCGTCACTTCACTAAAGTCAATGGGCAGCCAGCCCTCGCTGTTGTCAAACGTAACCGTGGCAGCCGCCATCGACGCGCGCGGGCGTGTATCGGAGCCCGAGAAAATCATATCCTCGGTTTTTTTTCCTCTGAGCAAACTATAGGACTGCTCCCCGAGAACCCAGCGGATGGCATCGGCAATGTTCGACTTCCCGGATCCGTTGGGGCCGATCACGGCCGTCACGGTCGGAGCAAACTCGAATTCATGTTTGCTGGCAAAGGTTTTATAGCCCTGGAGTTCCAGGCTTTTTAAGCGGGGATGCTTCTTCTCAGTCACACCGATTCTCATCCAGTTCATTCGAATGCAGCCCGATCCTGCGGATCAACGCTGCAGCAGCTCGTTTGGCCGCCTCCTGTTTGCTGCGTCCTTTACCTTCTGCGTAGAGCTTGCGAGCGATACTCACTTCGACCACAAATTCACGCGCATGATCCGGCCCATAGGAATCAACAGTGCGGTAATGGGGTGTTTCTCCCATCTCCGCCTGAGCCCAGATCTGAAGACGGCTGCGAGCGTCGAGGAGGGATTCGGATTGAATAAAACACTCCGCCGTGTCTTTTAAACGCGCCTCAGAGAAAGCGATGACGGCGTCCATACCGCCGTCGAGATACAGCGCTCCGATCAACGCTTCATATGCCGCGCAAAGCAGCGCAGGCCGCTCACGACCACCTGTTGTTTCTTCTCCGCGCCCGAGCAGGAGCGCTTCACCCAATCGGATTTCACGCGCAAAAGCCGCCAACTGCTCCGTTCTCACCAGTTCAGAACGCAGCCGGGTTAATTGGCCTTCGTTCATCTCGGGGAAATGATTATACAGCAGCGCGCCGGTCAGAAAATCCAACACCGCATCGCCGAGAAACTCGAGCCGTTCATTATCCTCGAGGGCATCATGGTGTTCGTTGATATAGGAGCGGTGCGTTAGCGCCCGTTTCAGCAAGCTTTGATCGCGGAAGGCGAGTCCTGCCTGATGGGCAAAATCTTGAGGTGACACGATGGTTTCCTCCCCCGAACTAGGGGGACGCGGCGGACCCAACAAAGTTGAGTTCGCTGCGTGCCTCAGGTTCGATCTGGGTCTTCCCTTATCCCCCCCATTCTAACCCGAGAAGGGCATGATTGCTAGAATACATATTGAATGGGCCTCAAGGCTGCTTCCAGCCTGCACCGGTCAGAATAAGAATGGCAGGTTTTTCCACATCACGTTGTTGCTTCAGGGCTGCATAGGCAACCGCGGAAGTCGGCTCCACATCCAGGCCCTTCACTTGCAGATCGGCATGGGCTTGCTTGATCGCAGTTTCCTTCACCGCAAGCATCGCACCGCCCGTGCTGCGGACAGCAACCAGAACGTCCTCCCATCGAGTGGGCAGCGACACCGATATTCCTTCGGCCAGCGACGACCCCCACATCGACGGCGCCTCCTGCCCCGCATACTCGTGGAAGACGGGCGAACAGACAGCAGCCTGCACACCCATTAATGCCGGCATCCGCTCCAATATGCCCGAACGAACCGCAGCCTTCAAGCCCGCATGCAAGCCCACAAGCAAGCCGCCCTGACCCACGGGGATGAAAAGTGATGCAGGCTGCAGCACAGCGGCCACCTCAAGCGCCATCCCCGCCACGCCCATAAGCCAATGGGGCTGCCAGGCATGGCTTGCATACACAGCTCCCTTTTCCACAGCGTCTAGCACGGCTTCCGCAGCCTTTCTGCGCGGCCCGGGAACCTCGATGAGCTCTGCACCATAACGCGCAATTTGCGCTCGCTTTGGGCCGGCCGCAGTGGAAGGTGTGTAGATGCGCGCCTGAATACCTGCGCGCGCAGCATAGGCGGCCAGGGACGCACCCGCATTGCCGGATGAATCCTCCACAACCTCCCGCACCCCTTGCTCGAGCATCGCCGCAAGTAAGCGAACGGTGCCTCGGTCCTTGTACGACCCGCTGGGATTGCGGTCCTCGCATTTCACATAAACGTCATCTTCCAAAGGAAGCAGGGGTGTCCCGCCTTCTCCCAGGGACAGGAAATCCGGGATCCCTTTCCCGGACTCAACCCTTTCTGAGGTAAGCACATAGCGGCCGCCGCAGGAGGGACAGCGATGGGGAAACCCCCAGCGTGGGTACGCCTCACCGCAGCCGCTGCAACTCGCTTCAGCGGTCAGGTGTACCTGCTGCCTTTCTGGTTGGTGTGTCATGGCGCACGATCGGCTTCACCCGGGATGTAGTCCCCCTCCACCCAGGCTTCACCAGCAGGACCTACTTCCTTCTTCCACACCGGCACAATTTGCTTCAACCGGTCGATCCCGTAACGCGCAGCTTCGAAAAGTCCCCCGTCACGATGCGCTGCACTGCACGCCACCACCACGCTTGCCTCACCCGGCTCAAGATGGCCTGTCCGCTGCACCATCACGATGCCGTGCACATCCGGCCAGCGCAACCGCATTTCATCCGCAATCTGCGCCATTTTGGCCTCTGCCATCGGCGTATACGCCTCATACTCCAGATACGAGGTGGTATGCGCCTCACCACGCGTGGTCTCAGCCCGGACGTAGCCGGTGAAGGCGCAGACAGCGCCAGATGCCGGGGTAACCAGGCTCGCACAGATGGTGTTTAGATCAAACGGCTCTTCTGTAATGGCAAAGGTGGTCCGCGAATCTGAACCCCCGCTCACGGGTGGAAAAAGGGCTACCTCATCCCCGTCAGACAGAGAGTCCTCAGGATAGGCAAACTCTTGATTAATGGAAACCAGAACCGTGCCCATGTGACGGGCAAGCTCAGGGCGACGCGCTGCAACAGCCTTCAGCAGCGCCTCCACATCCGCACCAACGGGAAGCGAAAGGGTCTCTTGTTTTCGACCGGTCTTCCCTCTCAGACTGGCAAAATACAGTATGGTTACATCCACGCCCTACTCCAGCACGACATCACCACTGCGTCCACCATGTTTCTCCACCAGGCGGATGTCACGGATACGGGCAGTCTTTTCAACGGCCTTAATCATGTCATAAATGGTGAGTGCGGCGATCGACACCGCCGTCAAGGCTTCCATCTCCACACCCGTGCGGGCGCGCGTGCGCGCGGTGGCTGTAATTCTCGCACCCGGGAGAGCCTCGTCGAGATCAACGTTCACCTCGATCTGGCTTAGCTCCAGCGGATGACATAGTGGGATCAGGTGTGCGGTTTCTTTCGCTCCCATGACACCGGCCAGCTCTGCGGTCGCGACAAGGTCACCTTTCTTCAAGTCTCCTTCGGCGGCCATACGGTAGGCATCAGGCGACATATGAACCTCGCCGCGGGCAACCGCCCATCGTTCGCTGATGGTCTTCTCACCGACATCCACCATGCGTGCGCGGCCGGAATCATCCAGATGGGAGAGCTTTTTTGAGGTCATGGCGCCATTATACTTGCCCCCTCTCCGGGCCGCCACACCATCCAGGAGTCCTGTGCGTTTTTCCACCCATCTTGACACCCCTAGCCGGCCTGCTATAATCTAAGCGCCTGCCCCGGTGGCAGGCGCAATTGTGCAAAAGCAAGGAGTGGACCATGCCACCGCTACCAAAACGAAAAATCTCAAAGGGACGTCGAGATCGGCGCCGGGCGCATGACGCCCTGCAAGCTCGCCAACTGGCGACCTGCCCCAATTGCGGCGAGAAACACCTCCCTCACCATGTCTGCCCATCTTGTGGACATTACGCGGGGAAAGAAATCGTCGAAGTCGAACGCGACTGAAACATGCTACAGGCCGTGCCTGTGCACGGCCTGTATGATTCTCGCTCCCTGGTGACTGCAGTGACGTGCGACATACACAAAACAACACCAGCTAGCACTCAGCATCACGGGCACACCGGAGCGACCATAGGTCTTGTCAGTAAGCCAACGGGCACACTGCTAGGCAACCTCACATCTTTCTGAATCCCATGTCTGATAAGAAGCGCAGGATCCGGCGAATACTGTACACACTCATCCTTCTGTTGACGGGATGGTATGTCGTCAACCACCTCGAGGAACTGCGCCTGTTGCTGTCCACCTTTGGAAACGCCAATCCAGCATGGCTCCTCGTAGCACTTGGGGCGCATATCGTCTGGCTTATGGTCATTGCCGCCTCCTTGCAATCCACATACACACTCACAGGGATCCATGAATCGTTGCGGCACCTACTTCCATTGACAACCGCTGGCAACTTTCTCAATGTCGTTGCCCCCAGCTATGGCCTCGGCGCGCTGGCCGTCTTCATGGCAGATGGAAGCAAACGCGGCCTTCCGGCCGGGAAAGTCTCCACTGCGTCGATCCTCTACATGGTGTATGACTACATCGGTTTTATGATCATCCTTCCTGTCGGTCTGATTGTGCTATCCATGCGAGATGCCCTTTCACCCGTCATTACCGCTTCTTCCATGATCGCAGCCGTGATTGCATCTGTCGTCTTCACCGCCACATACCTGGGCTTCAAGAACACAGGGCGCTTGAAGCACTTCCTTCAGAAACTGGCGCGATTGATCAACGGCATGCTCTTTGCCCTCTTCCGCCGCGAGGTGCTCTCCATGTCCCGCATCCGTCTCTTCGCGGACAACGTCACGGATGGGCTGCGTGAGGTGCGTGCCGCTTCACATTCCCTCATCATTCCCGCCCTGCTCGCCTTGCTGAACAAAGCCTCAGCCATGCTGATCCTCCTGCTCGCAGCAAAGGCGTTCCAGGTGAATCTTGACCCAGCGGTGTTATTCGCAAGCTTCACCATTGCCTACCTGTTCAATATCGTTTCTGTGACGCCGTCCGGGATCGGGTTCGTTGAAGGGGCTCTCACGCTCATCCTCTCCAATCTCGGTGTTCCCCTCGCCCAGGCTGCCGCCATTACCGTGACCTATCGCGGCATCACCTTCTGGCTCACGCTACTCTATGGCCTCATTGCCATCCGCATGATTGGATACCCCCTCCGCTCAGCGGGGATTCCCGGAAGAACAGAGACCGCGCCTCAGGCTCCGCCCGGCTATCTCCGTAATGAAGCCAGTTTCAAGCGCGACCCCAAGCTCTCGTCGTAAACGTCTCGACGAGAGCAACCATCAGCACGTCCCTTTCCATAGCCATCATCCCGGGTAAGCCTGGTGTACAATCTCGAGCCAGGCAGAATGCAAGAAAAGAGTTTCTAGATGCAGCGCTCCTCATTCTCCATACGCCGATTTCTTCTGGGTGATCCTCTCGCCAGTTCACAGATGATCCATGAACGGCTTTCACGCGTGAAAGCTTTGGCTGTTTTTTCCTCAGACGCGCTCTCGTCGGTAGCATATGCCTCCGAAGAAATCCTGTTCGTGCTGGCTGCGGCCGGCACAGCTGCACTGGGCCTCTCCATTCCCATCGCGCTCGCCATCGCCGCCCTCCTGTTAATTGTCGGGTTTTCCTACTACCAAACCATCCATGCGTATCCCGAGGGCGGGGGCGCGTACATTGTGGCAAAAGACAACCTCGGCACCATCTTCTCCTTGATTGCAGGCTCAGCGCTGTTGATTGATTATGTACTGACCGTCGCCGTCAGCATCTCCGCGGGCGTGGCCGCCATCACCTCCTGGCTGCCATTCCTGCTCCCCTACCGCGCCATCTTCGCCGTGCTGATTGTTGGCCTCATTACGCTGATCAACTTGCGCGGCTTGCAGGAATCGGCCAGCATTTTTTCCGTTCCCACCTACATGTTCATCGCCGGCATCTTCTCCCTCGTTGGGTATGGCCTCATCCGCTGGTTGTTCTTCGGAGGCCTTCCCACCGTGACGGTCGTTGAACCCGTTCACGCCGATCTCGCCGTCAGCAGCGTCACGCTCTTCTTCATCCTGAGGGCATTCTCTTCCGGCTGCACGGCGCTCACCGGGATCGAAGCCATCAGCGACGGCGTCCCTGCATTCAAGCCTCCGGCAGCAGATAACGCCGCCAAAACTCTGCTCCTGATGATTGGCATTCTGACGACCATGTTCCTGGGCATCACGTTCCTGGCCCATCAGGTCGGAGCCGCCCCCAGCCATGCTGAAACAGTGCTGTCCCAGATTGGACGCGCTTTGTTCGGAAACGGCGCGTTGTACGTTGCTGTGCAGGTCGCCACTGCGCTGATCCTCGTCCTTGCCGCTAACACGGCGTATTCCGACTTCCCCCGCCTCTCCTACTTCATGGCACGGGATGGATTCATGCCGCGGCAGATGGGCAACCTCGGCGACCGCCTGGTGTATTCCAACGGCATCACTGCACTCGGCGTGCTGGCCTCCATCCTCATCTTGTTGTTCAACGGTAACACCCACCTTCTCCTCCCCCTCTATGCGGTCGGCGTCTTTATTTCCTTCACACTATCCCAGCTCGGCATGGTGCTGCGATGGCTGAGGCTGAAGCCAGCGGGATGGAAGCATAACGCCATGATTAACGCAGTCGGGGGATTCACCACCTTTGTCGTCTTCATCATCATTGTTACCACTCGCTTCTTGAGCGGAGCCTGGATTGTCGTCGTCTTGATCGCGCTCCTTACGCTCGGGCTGATGCAAATCAAGCATCACTATTCCCGAGTCGCCGATCGTCTTTCACTGGAGCGCTACGGAGCCCCTCACCGCCTTCGCCATCCACGCGTCATTATGCCGATCAGCGGTGTCCATCGTGGTGTTCTCAAAGCGCTGGAGTTTGCGCGCTCCATTTCGCCTGATGTCACCGCAGTCTATGTGGAAACGTCCCAGGAAGAGGGCGAGAGCATCCGCCGCAAGTGGACTCGCTGGGGCGACGGCACCCGTCTGGTATGCATCCCTTCTCCTTACAGGTCCATCATCGCTCCGCTGATAAACTACCTCAAAGAGGTTGAGGCGGCGCGCCAACCCAACGACGTGATCACCATTGTGCTTCCCCAGTTTGTGACTGAACGTTGGTGGGAAAGCTTGCTCCACAATCAACACGCATGGCAGGTGCGCTTGGCCCTGCTCTTGCGTAACGGCTATATCGTGATCGATGTGCCCTATCATCTTGCTGCTCAGCAGCTCGAGGAGGTTGCCTGATGAAACTCATCATCGCCGGCTGCGGGCGGGTAGGATCCGAGCTGGCCCAGAAAGTGGCCGGCAAAGGATACGATGTTAACGTCATCGATATTGACCCTGAAGCCTTCCACCGACTTGGTCCCGATTTTCGTGGCCGCACCATCCAGGGCGATGTGCGTGATCGGGCTATTCTCGAGCGGGCGGATGTCCAGGAAGCCGACGGCTTTGCAGCTGTAACCCCGCGCGATGATCTGAACCTTGTCGCTTCGCAGGCTGTGAAAAGCCTCTACAACGTCCCCAATGTCGTCGCTCACGTCTATGACCCCACGCATGCCCACGCATTCGCGCTGGCAGGGGTACACGCCATCAATCCTTCCTCATGGGGTGCCCAACGCATGGAGCAGGTCCTCACACATCCTGGATCGGTAGAGATTGTCAGCCTCGGAAACGGCGAGGTGAGGGTGCTTGAAATCTGCATCCCGCCGCGCTTGAGCGGGAGCAGCGTGGCAGACATCGTTGATCGCTGCACCTGTATCCCAACTGCACTCATCCGGGGAGGAAAAGCCATGTTGCTGGAGCCGGACACCACCGTCAAGCAGGGAGACCTGCTTGTTGTCACACTCGAGTCCGCGTTCCTCCCCAGCATGGATACATTGCTGAAAGAGCAGGAGAACTGAGATGTATGTCCTCATCGTTGGCGGCGGACGAGTCGGATCCAACCTCGCCAGCCATCTCGTCGAGAAGAACATCCGAACACGCTTGATCGAAGACCGGCCCCACGTTTTTGAAAAGCTGCACCGGGAACTCCCTACAGAAGTGATCCATCAGGGCGACCCCCTCAATCCAGATGTGCTGGAGCAGGCCGGCATCTGCGAAGCCAACGTGCTTGTTGCCGCGACGGACGATGATGGCACCAACCTCGCCGTCGCCTACCTCGCCAAATTCAAGTACAGCATCCCGCGCGTCATCGGACGCGTGAACAATCCCAAATACGCATGGCTCTTCATCCCCGAAATGGGCATCGATGTGCATCTCAATCAGGCAGACCTGCTTTCACGCGTGATCGAGGAACAAATGGAAATCGGCGACATGATCCCCCTCCTTAAGCTGCGACGCGGAAACTACGCCCTGGTCGAGGAGGAAGTCGCCGAGGAAGCGCCCGCTCTCGGAATCCCCATCAAGGACCTTAACCTCCCCGAACATTGTGTGATTGCAGCCATTCTGCGCGAGGAAAAGGTTGTGGTTCCGCGAGGTGTCTCCGCATTGAACGTCGGGGATACCGTACTGGCCGTCGTTGACGAAGAAGCCGCTCGTACCCTGAAGTCCCTGCTTGAGACGCCACCTCCGGCTGTACAAACTGGAGAAGTCGGTTCATAATTCAGGGGACCCTTCATTGCAGGACGGAACCATGCTGCTCCAGGACGTCGCTATGCTGCTTACCGAAGCGCCCACCAGCATGGTGTACCATGTCAGCGTCATCATCACCTTCACGTTCCTGCTGACATTCTTGAGCATACTCACCGGGGAGCAGACACGCCGCTGGCGCACTTGCGCCATCAGCCTGCTCGCCTTTCATATCACATTGGCTGTTGCCGCCCTCCTCGTGGAGGTCGGTGCGGTGGATTCCAGTTACGTCTTCCCCATACTGGATCGTCTCGTTCTCCTCACAAGCATTTTGCTGCTCATCTGGGCTGCCCTCACGTATGGTGCGCAGCATGCACTTGACACCCCTGCCCTCGTCTTTACCAGTCTGTTGATCGTAGCGGCGGTTGTCAACATCTTGCTACGACCGCCGACAGGAACGTCCTTCAACAGCACCCTTCCGGATGCGCTGTGGGCTGTCGCAGGTCTGCTCCTCACGTTGTCGGGCAGCATGCTTGTCGCCATCCGTCGGCCACGCGCCTATGGTTTTACGCTCACCGCCTTGCTCTTTACGCTAGCCGGTTATGTTCTGCATTTCATCGTCGGACCTCCCACCGCTGGTCTGCAGGGTTTTGTGCGCTGGGGAACACTCTTCGCCTATCCCTTCTTTGCTATCGCTGCCATCCAGCAAATGCAACCCACCGATTTCAGGCCCTCAACGCCGCACGAACGAGCGAGGGAACCGGAACCCACGACTCATCATGTTGATGTCGGCGGATTGGCTGAACTTGCTGGCCTCGGCCATGTGCGTGGACTGCCAGACCTGTCTGCACAGGTGGTGCAGGCCATTGCGCGTGCGATGAAAATCGAATATTGCCTTCTCCTTTCCCTTCCGGATTCGCGCGGGGACTTTTCGCTTGCTACCGGATACGACCTCATCCAAGAAAACCATATCGCAGGCATCCCGCTGAACCGCGCTGCATGTCCACTACTGGGTGAAGCCCTCGTCCAGAGCCAGGAACTCTCCCTGCCCCCCAATGGGCAAACGCCTGATGTCGCCGTTCTCAAGAAGCTGCTTGATTTAAAAGGCGATGGCCCCGTCCATCTTATCCCATTGAAAGGACCATCCAACTTGCTGGGCGGCTTGCTGGTGTTATCCCCCTATGCCCGCCAGGCTTTCTCTGCGGACGAACTCAACACCCTGCGCAGCATTGCCACCCATCTCTCCATCCACATCGAATCCATCCAGAACGCAGGGTTGATTGATGAAATCGCCTCCGCAGTGGAAGAAGAACCGCCTGAACCGCGGACCCAACTTCAGAAGCGCGTGTTTGAACTGGAACAGGAAAACCTCACCCTTCACGAGGAACTCAGCAAGACCACACTCGAGGGCATGCAGGATCGGGTGCGTCAGATGAAGGCCCTCACCGAGCAATACGAAGTCGCTCAAGAAACGATCCATGGGCTGGAGATGCAGCTCGAGACGATTTCTACAGAACCCGCAAACCAGGAACCGCCCACCCCCGAGTATGACTTCCAGCTCATCCTGGGTGAGCTCGCAGAAGCGAGAAGCCGGATCCAGGAGCTGGAAAAGGAAAGCGCTCTACCTGCTCCGGACGTCGAGACGCTTGCCCGGCTCGCCGACGATTTAAAGAAGCCACTCACCTCCATCCGCGGCTACGTCAACGTCCTACTGTCAGAATCCGTTGGCGGCCTGAGCACCATGCAGCGCAAGTTCCTTGAGCGCATCCTCGACCGCCTGGAGCGCATGCGTTTCAACTTGAAGGATCTCGTTGGGGTTGCTGAACTCGGGACCGGCTCACTCAGCCTGGAGCCGGGTCTGATCAACCCGCTACCGTGCCTTCAAACCGCGCTGCGTCAGATTGAGCAGCGGCGAAAATCCAAGAACCTGCTTCTGCGCAAGCACATCCCGGAAAGACTACCGGACATCCTGGCCGACGAAGATGCCTTCACGCAGGTGCTTATCCACTTTCTTGAAAACGCCGTCATCGTCTCTCCGGAGGATAATGTGATCGAGCTGCAAGCTGTCGTGGCAGCCCGGGAGTTCATCCTCCTTATTTCCGATCGCGGAGGCGGCATCCCCCAGGAACGCATTCCCGAATTGCTTGCACAAGACCTTCACACTTTGCATGACCCCATCCCGGGTTTAAGCAGGGAAGGCACTGGTCTCTCGATTGCTCAAGCCCTCTTGCGAGCCATGAAAGCGAAGCTGGATGTCCAGGTTGAGCCTGGCATCGGGACAACTTACCGTCTTATCTTCCCCATCCTTCCTTCCTGATTACTTCACCGACCCCAACCTGTGAACACGCCGAAACCGTCGCATCACCTGGCCTGGCTCGAACCTTGCAACATGCTTCCTGCACCAGTTTCTCGGGAACAAAGTCGCTTTTCAGTGCGTTATGGAGATGTTGAGGTACAATGAATCGCTGATGAAAAAACGCCGAATCGACCTCACAGCACTTGCTCTCCTGCTCCTCCTCGCTCTGTCATCGTGCAGCAGTGCGGTGGAGGCTGCCTATTTTCCTGGCCTCTCCAACGTCAGCAGTGCGATGGTTACTCTCGACCCGAACGCGCCAGCCACAGCGACTCCCTTCATGCCATTGCTCCCAACCAGGACGCCCATCCCCGTAGCTACATCCACCCCGACGCCCACACCCACCGCAACCCCACTGCTCCCCTGGGGCAGCTTCGCTCCACCTGCCGAGCCCTCTGCCATTGAAATCCACCCACCCATTGAAGCATTTGACCAGGCGGATAATGTGGTGAATATCGCAGTCCTTGGCTCTGATCAGCGCCCGGACGAGTATGGCCACCGTACGGATGTCCTCATGATTGTCTCCCTGGATCCCAACACCAACCAGGTCACCATGCTCTCTATTCCGCGAGATCTATACGTTTACCTCCCCGGCTGGCGGGTTGATCGCATCAATACCGCTGACGCGTATGGCGGACCCGAGATGGTGCACGACACCTTGTTGTACAACTTCGGCATTGATGTCGATCACTGGGTGCGTATCAATTTCTATGGTTTCACCACCGCCATTGACGCGCTTGGCGGTATCACGGTGCAGGTCACGGGAAACCTCTATGATGAATGTGGGGGCATCTGGTGGCGGTACAGCCCAGGCACCTACAACATGGACGGGTTCCAGGCTCTTTGCTACGTACGCATGCGAAAAAACAGCAGCGATTTTGATCGACTCCGCCGTGAGCAGGAAGTCATACAGGCCATCTTCAACCGCTTCACCAGTCTCGACGGACTTTCACGTGTCCCCGAGCTCTATAACCAATTTCAAACCTACGTGCAGACAGACATCACCGTCGATGACCTGCTGCCCTTCCTCCCCTTGGCTGCCAGCGTCGCTTCGGACACATCCCGCATCCACCACTACACCGTGGACCCGACCATGGCGTCCCTGTGGCGTGTTCCCTACAGCGGCTCCTCGGTATTGCTTCCAAATTGGGATACACTAGAAGCGATGCTGGAGGCAGCTTTCGGCCCACAATAACCACCTCAGACTCCCTCCAGCCATTCCAAAGGAAAGTGAGGACCCCTATGCCAGGGATTCGCGCCTACAACCCCGAAAGGGACCATGATGCCGTCAAGCGTATCTGGCTCGAAGTCGGCTGGCTTGAGAAGGAAAAGACACAGCCGCTGGACATCATCCTCGAGGCGTCCCACGGAATGGTGGGGGACGTGCATGACGCAGCCGAATGCTTCGTCATCACCAGTGAGGCCAAACTACGCTACCAGGATGTCGACCTGCCAATGGCGGCCGTCACCGGTGTAACAACGAGCCGCATTGCCCGAAAACAAGGGCTGGCCCGGCATGTCCTCGCCCGTGCCCTCTCCCGCGATGTCCAGGAGGGAGCCGTGCTGAGCGGACTGGGCATGTTTGAACAGGGCTATTACAACCGCATGGGTTATGGCACTGGACCGTATGAAATCTGGGCCGACTTCGATCCAAGTACACTGTCTGTACCCTCACCATCCAAACCACCCCTCCGCCTCAGCGGGGAGGACAGTGACCGCATGCATGCCTGCCGTCTCAAGCGCATGCGCAGACATGGTAGCGTCAACCTCCTTCACCCAGGCCTCACAAAAGCCGACATCAGCTGGGCATCCCATGGATTCGGTCTGGGATATGAGCAAGATGGAACACTTACCCATTTCCTGTTTTGCGACACCAAAGACGTGGAATACGGACCCTATACCGTCTGGTTCTCGGCATATCAGAACCACACCCAGCTTCTCGATTTGCTTGGGATCATCAAATCGCTGGGAGATCAGGTTCATTCGGTACACATGCATGAACCACCCGGCATCCAGATGCAGGACTTCTTGAAGAATCCCTTCCGCCTTCGGCGCAAGACAGAAAAGGGGAAGTACGCCTCTCGAATCCGAGCACACGCGTACTTCCAATACCGCATGCTGAACGTGGAAGCATGCCTGCAGAAGACCCGAATTCCGTGTGAGCCCTTGCGTTTCAACCTCAGCTTGACAGATCCCATTGGCGACTTGCTACAGGGAGAGGATGGATGGCAAGGTGTCGCCGGGAGCTACATCGTCGAACTGGGACCTCAATCGTCCGCACAAAAAGGGAGCGATGAGGCGCTGCCCCTCCTTTCTGCTTCCGTCGGCGCGTTCACGCGCATGTGGCTCGGTGTCCGGCCGGCATCAAGCCTCGCTGTGAGCGATGACCTCGCCGGTGATGCTGAATTGCTCGCTGATCTTGATTCCGCCATCCAGCTCCCCCTCCCCCAGACAGACTGGGACTTCTAAGGCAGGATGAGATATGCGCCGTGGTGAAAAAGAAATCAACGACCAGCGGGAGATAGGCGCCATCCTTCACAGAGGCCGCATCGCGTTTCTTGCCCTTGCCGATGAAGGACATCCCTACGTTGTTCCCGTGTGCTATGGGTTCGATGGGACCGCCTTGTATGTCCACACAGCGCAAGAAGGACAAAAGCTGGACATGCTGTCAAACAACGCCCGCGTGTGTCTCGCCATCGTGCCATCCTGGTCCATCAATCCCGCTGATGATGCTTGCGACTGGGGGCTCAGCTATGAGAGCATTATTGTGCATGGTACCGCCAGCATCCTCACCGACCCCGCCGGGAAGTGTGCAGGTCTTGATGCTATCATGCAGCAATTCACGTCCTACAAGGACCATACGTATACAACAACGGCGATTGCGAAGACATGTATCTTGAAGATCGAACCAGACCACATTACCGGAAAACGAAGCTAGAGGCCATCGACGATGACGATAGAAGTCACCCCCAGCATCCACATAATGGAGGATGAACTCGAGTTCCACTTCTTCCATGCCTCCGGCCCCGGCGGGCAGCATGTCAACAAAGCTGCAACCGCTGTCCGACTGCGCTTCAACATCGAGCAGTCCTCGCTGCCGGATCATATTCAGCGGCGTTTGCGTGTCATGGCGGGGAACCGCATCAACCAAGCAGGAGAACTGCTCATCACCGCCCAGCAGCACCGCAGTCAGCGCCAGAACAGGGAAGACGCCCAGAACCAACTGATGGTGCTTATCCGGAAAGCGGCCCGGATGCCGCGAAAGCGGAAGAAGACTCGGCCAAGCCGTGCCGCCATGGAAAGGCGCCTTGAAGCCAAACGCCGCCAGGGACAGAAAAAACGTTCACGCCAGCGGCTGTCGCACGACGACTACTGATCGCCACTCAGCCGGCACAAAGGTCTGGAACTGCATGATCGCCATACTTCGCTCCAGGAAGGAGATCTTTTGATGGAAAGCATACGTGTACAAAGCTGGAATGATCTCCAGGACCGGCTTTTCGAAGGCGCGTGGATGCCGGACCTGAATCTCTTCCGCTCACAATTTGCCTTTCGCGGTCTGTCCAGCGCGGACTACCGTCTTGAAACCTCCCTTTCCCGCCTCTGTAAGGGACACCCCGACCTCGAGCGCCATCTTCTACGCAACTTCCGGAAGTATGCCCATCGCGATGTGGTTGAACGGGATTCACTCTGGTACTGGCTCTCTGTTGCGCAACACCACGGACTCCCGACCCGTCTGATGGATTGGACCTTCTCGCCGTACGTTGCCATGCACTTCGCAACAGCGTCAACGGACAAGGTTTACATGGACGGAGTCATCTGGGCCGTCAACTATAAAAAGGTGCATGCACATCTTCCAGAAATGCTCGGAGAACTGCTCAATGCAGAAGGATCGGATGTCTTCACGGTGGACATGCTCAGCGAACGGATCGAAGACCTGGGCGATTTCGACCACCTTGCGAAGAAAGCCTTCGCCGTCTTCTTCGAACCCCCTTCGATTGATGATCGCATTGTCAACCAATTTGCCCTCTTCTCGTTGCTTTCAGACCCTTTCCTCCTTTTTGATGATTGGCTGTGTGAACACCCGGATGTTTACCGTAAACTCCTCATCCCTTCCGAGTTGAAGTGGGAAATCAGGGACAAGTTGGACCAGGCCAACATTACCGAACGGGTTCTTTTCCCCGGATTGGACGGCTTGAGTTCCTGGATGAAGCGTCAATATACACCCCGGCCGAAGTGAACAACTGCTCTGGCTTGACATCAAAAGAGCCCTTGCGGGCTCTTCGTTTCCTTGTGCATCATTTAAGGGAACGCAGGTCCTCCCCTGAAGGATGCTGAAAGACGCGTAGATCAAATTCGGGCAAAATGGCGAGAAGGTGATCGAAAATATCCGCCTGGATGCTCTCGTACCTCGCCCATTCCTGATCGCTGCTAAATGCATACAACTCAAGCGGAAGACCATCATCGCCAGGCGGCAGCTGCCGAACCAGCAACGTCATGGACGTGTTGATCTTGGGATGATCCTGTAGATAAGCCGCAATGTAAGCGCGGAAGGTGCCCAGGTTGGTGAGATGACGTCCATTCAAAAGATCATCCTCGTCGATTCCCAGCTTCCGGTTGTACTCACGGATCTCAGCCTGTCTCGTCTCCAGATAGGGTTTCAGCAGTCGGATCTTACCGAGCGCATCGAGCATGTCGCGATCGAGAAAACGTACGCTCGTCATATCCAGCTTCAAAGCGCGCTTGATGCGGCGGCCCCCGGACTCTTCCATCCCACGCCAGTTCTTGAAGGATTCCGAAACCAGCGCATACGTCGGGATGGTGGTGATGGTTTTATCCCAGTTCTGAACCTTGACGGTGTTGACATTCACCTCGAGGACGGATCCGTCGGCACCGTACTGAGGCATTTCAATCCAGTCACCGATTCGTACCATGTCGTTCATGGAAAGCTGGATTCCACCGACAAAACCCAACAAGGTATCGCGGAAGATGAGGAGAAGCACAGCCGACATGGCACTTAACCCGCCGAGCAGCGCCAGCGGTGGTTGGTCCAGAAGTGTGGAAACCGCCAGAATCACAGCAACGGCATAGACCACAATCTGAGCGACCTGGATGTAACCCTTGATCGGTCGCTCCCTGGCCACATCATAGTCGCTGTACACGGCATTCACGGCGTTCAGAAAGGCGTCCAGTGTATGCGCCAGCGCGATGATCATGACCCCGAGAAGCACCTTATCCAGCCAGCCCGTGATGGACGGAAACAGACCTGCGCCCAGATAGAGCACAAGGATGGGTACAATGCGGCTGGCGCGGTTGATCACACCGTGCTGCAGAAGAGCATCATCCCAGCGGGTACGGCTTTGCTCCACAAGCCTGCGCACCACCCGCTCCAGGAAAAAGCGCATCATCCGTCCAATGATGAAACTGAGCAGGAGTAGACCGGCCGCCAGCAACACCTGGGCGCCAATGAAACTGCTGCTATCGGTGAGACCCTGACCAAGGAGCCAGTTTTCAAGCATGTTGAGCATCGTTCTTCCTTTCCCGTACCATGCCAGGTGGGGATTCTACCAAAGTTCCGCGGGAAGGCTCTGAATCCGGATTCCCAGCTTTGTTCGCCCACCTCCATTCGGTTACAATGGCGCCAGGAAGCGAGGAACACATGACAGATGCAGACATCATCGTCATCGGAGGCGGAGCTGCAGGGTTGATCGCTGCCGGCGCAGCTGCGCGGGAAGGGAAGGACGTCCTCCTGCTGGAGAAGATGCCGGAGACGGGTCGAAAACTCCTCCTCACTGGTAAAGGTCGCTGCAACGTCACCAATATCGCGCCGAAACAAACGTTCATCGAGCATTTCGGCACGAATGGTCGCTTCCTGCAACGTCCCTTTGCTGCTTTTTTCTCCGAAGAGCTGCTGGCCCTCCTGAAGGAACAAGGAGTGGACGTGGTCACCGAACGCGGCGGGCGCGTGTTCCCTGCCTCCGGAGATGCACGCAGCATTGCCGATGCGCTGCTTGCCTACGCCCTCAAGGCGAACGTGCGCATCCTCACCCGGGCTCGCGTGATGGCGATTCATGGAGATTCAGGCACTATCAGTGGTGTATCCCTGCAGCGTGGCGAAGAAGCCCATGTCGAAACCGTGCAAGCAGCGAGTGTCATCCTGGCAGCAGGTGGTGCCAGCTATCCGGGCACCGGTTCCGATGGTGACGCGTATCGCCTCGCCAAAGCCCTCGGCCACAGTATCGTCCCCATCCGTCCGGCGCTCGTTCCCCTCACCACACTCGGCAGCACCGCCCGGGAGTTGCAGGGGTTGAGCCTGCGAAATGTCCGCGTGAGCCTGTTGGTGAATCGACAACCTGTTGCCGATGCCTTTGGTGAGATGCTCTTCACCCACTTCGGTGTGTCCGGCCCCATCGTGCTGAGCCTCAGCAAGTTGGCTGTGGACGCCCTCCATGAAAAGCGAGACGTCATCGTGCGTATCGACCTCAAACCGGCCCTTGACCATCGCAAACTTGACGCACGTCTCCTGCGAGATCTCGATGCGCACGGGAAACAGCACCTCCATACTCTTCTCAAGGGTCTGCTCCCTCGCAAGCTGATTCCCGTATGCCTCGCGCAGAATGGGCTGGACCCCGCCAAACCTGCACATCAAGTCACCGCCGCGGAGCGGGGCGCACTGGTGGACTGGTTGAAGGCCTTCCAACTGCCGGTCACCGGACACCGTTCGTTTAAGCAGGCCATCATCACGGCAGGCGGTGTGGACCTGAAAGAGGTGGATCCAGGGAGCATGCAGTCTCGCCTTGTCTCGGGACTTTACTTCGCCGGCGAGGTGCTGGACCTGGATGCGGATACCGGCGGCTACAACCTTCAAGCCGCGTTCACCACGGGCTGGGTAGCGGGGAAAGCAGCCGCTGAGCCCAATTGAGACCTTCCGGATCAGCGAGGAAGCGATTGGACACGATTTCCCCCTCACGCCTATAATGGCCATGACCGACTCGTGATCGGCGCAGCTTCATAACCCGGAATCAGGTAAGCCAGGCAGGTGCAGCATGCAGATTAAGAGCATGATCGACCCCACGCTTCCCCTCATCGACCTTCACCGTCACCTGGATGGCAGCGTTCGTCTGGAAACCATTCTCGACCTCGGAAGGCAACACAACCTTCCGCTTCCCGCTCATGATTTGGAAGGGCTCAAACCGCACGTACAGATTGTGGAACCCCAACCCGGTGTGATGGCTTTCATCGCCAAATTTCATTGGATGACCGAGGTCATGGTCGATCTGAAAGCCTGCTGGCGGATTGCCTATGAAAATGTCGAAGACCTCGTAACCCAGCACCTTGACTATGCCGAACTGCGCTTCAGTCCCTGGTTCATGGCCGAGAAGCATAGCCTTGACCCGCAGGGCGTCGTGGAAGCGGTGGTGGACGGTGTACAGACGGCATCCCGCGATCTGGATTGTCCCGTAGGCCTCATCGGCATCATCAGCCGCACCTACGGGGTGGAAACCGCATGGAAAGAACTGAAGGCTCTTGCCACCTGCCAGGATTCCATTTGCGGCCTCGACCTTGCCGGTGATGAAGCCCAGTTCCCTGCCCCCCTCTTTGAAGAACACTTCCAGCATGCCCGCGAATTGGGTTGGTCTGTTACCGTACATGCAGGTGAATCTGCCGGACCTGAGAGCATCTGGAATGCCATCCGCGCCCTTGGTGCCGCGCGCATCGGGCATGCGGTAAGCGCTGTCCAGGATCCTGCTTTGATGGACGATATGGCCCGGAACAGCATCGGTATCGAGGCCAATCTCACCAGCAACATCCAGACGAGTACGGTGGACACGTACGCAGACCACCCGCTGCGAACCTTCCTGGATCACGGCATCCTTGCTACGATCAATACCGACGACCCCGGCATCAGCAATATCGATCTTACATTTGAATACGAAGTCGCGGCTCCTGCGGCTGGTCTTAACCAAGACCATGCCCGCAGACTGCAGGAAAACGCCGTCCAGATCGCCTTTCTATCTCCTCAAGAAAAAGAAGCACTACGGCGCAAGAAAGCCGCCTGACGTTCCATCTTGCTCCTCTTACCTGGCTGCAACCCGTCTTTGCCCCATCGAAACCAGATGGCGTGTGGTGGGATTTGACAATTCCTGACAGGCAGGCTAGGATGACCACCTCACGTCTATGCGAAAAGGAAGAGGTCATGTCCGATCTGCCACTTTTCTCATCACAATCGACATCCAGCGAAGCGGACGAGCTTTCGCCTTTCCAGGTAAAGCCGACAACCGGACTCAGCGCGGCGATCGCGGCATGGGGGAAAGTTCTCGAAGCCGAAGGGCGCTCCATCCACACCGTGAAGGCTTTCACAGCTGACTTAAGGCTTGTCGCCAAGTTTATCGGCGGCGGGGTTTCCATCGGCGCCATTGGAACGCATGACCTGAAAAACTTCCTCGATTGGATGCTCAACAAACGCGGTGTGTCCTGCAGCCCGAAAACCTACGCACGGCGTGTCACATCCATCAAGTCCTTTTTCCGCTGGCTCACCCAGGCGGGTGTGCTCGATGAAAATCCGGCGACCGCCGTTCCACAGCAATCCGTCGTCAGCCCTCTGCCAACGGTGCTCACACCCGACGAAGTCGAAGCTGCGCTGACAGCTGCCGATCAGCTACGTCAGGGGGACGACCCGGATGCCCGTTCCTATACCTTGCTCGCCCTCCTGCTGCATTCGGCCATCAAGAAAGGGGAATGCATGAACATTCATCTCAATCACATCGACCTGCATTCGCCTGACGGCCCCGTTCTCTTCATCCGCTATGGCGACGTGCGCAAACGCTACAAGGAACGCAAGATACCGCTGCCTGAAACCTGGATTCCGGCATACCGTGAATATCTCCAGCAATATAGCCCTACCAACAAACTCTTTCCATGGTCACCACGCCGCCTCGAATACCTGCTGGAGGATATCGGCGAAACAGCCAACCTGGAAAAGCATCTCTCCTTCGATATGTGTCGCTGGACAGCCGCTCTTTCCCACTACCGCAACGGGATGGACCACGATCGGCTTCGACAGATGCTGGGTATCTCCAAAATCCAATGGCGGGAAGTCGGCAAGAAACTGAGCCGCTTGCTGGAGGAGAACTGCGATTAAACACGAAGACCGGGCGTCGTAGCCCGGGCTCTTTGTTTTGTGCAGGTCGTCTGTTTACACCTTCTTGACGACAATATCTCCAATCACATTGGCCGCTGCATCCCCTCGATCTGCCGCATTGGAAAGATGCCGGTACACCTCACGCAGCTTGAGCATTTCAACGACGTGGTCGATATCCCTCGGCATGGAGAAGAGATCGGCAACGGCTTCGCGGTACACCGTTTCAGTGCGGTTTTCCAGGGCTTTCGCACGTACGGCATGTTCGTTCGCCACGGAAGGGTGATCCTCAAGGCGCAGGATGGCTCGCCATAGCTCGCGCGCGGCATCCGTGAGCAGCGACACCATGCGATCAAGATAGGGATTAGGCTGGACCTGAAGCATGTGCATTTCTTCCACTGTGGATTCCGCGTAATCGAGGACATCATCCACCGTGAGGGAAAGCGCGAAGATATCCTCCCGATCAATGGGCGTCACAAAGGTGCGGTTAAGCTCATCGATGAGGATGCGACGGACTTCGTCGGCTTCTTTCTCGATCAAGGTCAGCTTCTGCGCAAGCTCTTGCTTTGGATCCTGGACATAATCCAGCAGCGTTTCCATGCCCTCAACCGTGAATTCGGCTTGCTTGATAAGCAGATGGATGAAGCGATCAGTTTTCCTTCTTCGAAATAATTTCATACCCCTATCCTTTATCTTTCCCCCCCGTCCATCACAGTACATGTACTTCCCGGGAGTCACATCATTATACACGTCCTGCCAGCGTTTTTCAGCGACACCCACACTCCCCCTCACTCTCTCCTTGACAGCGCGGGCACTTGCCAACACAATTGAGCCATGGCAAACACAACAAAAGCATCCACCTATCACTCCGGATTCGTACCCATTGCAGGTCGGCCAAACGTCGGGAAATCAACCTTGATCAACGCCCTCCTTGGCCAGCCCATCGCGGCTGTTTCACCGCGCCCGCAAACGACCCAGAAACAGCAGCTCGGCATCCTCACACTGGACGAGGCACAGATCATATTCGTAGATACGCCGGGAATCCACAAGCCGCTCCACAAACTCGGTGAGCAGATGAACGCTGCCGCCAGGGAGGCTATCGAGGATGGCGATCTTGTTCTTATCCTCTTCGATCTGAGCTCGCCGCCCGGCGACGAAGATCTTCAGTTGCGAGATGCCTTGCTCGCCCTGGATCCTGCACCACCCATGTTGATGGCGCTCACCAAACTTGACCTCGTCCCGGAGGACCGCATCGCAGACCGCCGGGCTGTCTTTCAAGCGCTTCTGCCCGATGTACCGCTCCTGATGGTTTCCATACATCAACCGGAGACACTCCGTGCACTGACTGAATCCATTGTCGGGAGATTGCCGGAAGGTCCACAGTATTACCCCGACGATAACATCACGATGACCTATGCGCGCGACATCGCTGCCGACCTCATCCGTGCAGCCTGCTTGCGAAAGCTCCACCAAGAGGTGCCCTACTGCATCGCTGTTCGCATTGATGAGTTCAAGGAGCGTAACAACGGGACGTACATCGCAGCCACCTTGTTCGTGGAACGTGATTCACAAAAGGGAATTGTCATTGGCAGGGGCGGCAGCATGCTGCGCAACATCGGGGTTGAGGCCCGTACAACGATTGAGCGCGCACTGCACGGGAAACTCTACCTCGATCTGCATGTCAAAGTGATGAAAAACTGGCGCAATGATGCTGAAGCCCTCAAACGCTTTGGCTACATCCGCTCCGACGCCTGAACGTCATCGAAGGGAGACGGCCAACGCGTGGCAAAAAAACGAAGGCGTCGGACCAAAACCAGTTCATACGGAACCCCAGGGCGGGTCAGCCACGATTCGTCCGATTTCTACAACAGCCGCATGTACGAGGAAATCCCGTCAGACGAGTCCGAACAGGGGCAGGCGGTGATGCTGCCCCCGGAACAGACCAACCGCCTCTACATCAAGTCCTCGGAATACATGGACGACCTTCCTGACCGGTCAGTGCATCTGATGATTACATCGCCACCGTATAACGCCGGGAAAGACTATGACGAGGATCTTACACTCGATGAATACCTCGCATTACTGCGTCGTGTCTTCGAAGAAACCTGGCGCGTACTGGTCCCAGGAGGAAGAGCTTGCATCAACATCGCCAACCTCGGGAGGAAGCCCTACCTCCCGCTGCATGCTTACATCATTCATGAACTGGAGGGGCTTGGGTTCCTTATGCGGGGCGAGATTATCTGGGATAAAGCTGCCAGTGCCAGCCCGTCCACGGCCTGGGGTTCCTGGATGTCCGCAACCAATCCGGTCTTGCGCGACGTTCATGAATACATTCTGGTCTTCTCGAAGAAATCCTACGCTCGCACGCGCAGGGAGCGTGAAAACACGATCCAGCGCGACGATTTTCTGGCGTGGACCAAGAGCATATGGACGTTTCCCGCCGTGTCTGCACGGCAAATCGGCCATCCTGCACCGTTCCCGGTAGAGCTTCCCCGACGCCTCATCCAGCTGTACAGCTTCAAGGGGGATGTGATCCTTGATCCGTTTTGCGGCTCTGGAACCACCTGCCTTGCAGCCCTGCAATCCGGGCGTCGCTACATCGGCTACGACCTGCATGAGGAATACATCGACCTCGCGCGGGAACGTCTCGAGGTAGCTGCACAAGCCCTGGGAGAAACTGACCAATGAGTTATCAATCACCTTTCAGCATCCGCTATGGTTCCGCTGAGATGCGTCGCATCTGGTCGGAGGAAGCCAAACGTCGTTTATGGCGGAAAACGTGGCTTGCTGTCGCCGAAGCGCAGGCCGCCGCCGGGCTGGTTACTGCAGAACAGATGGACGATATTCGCAGCCACGTGGACGACATCGATCTTCCCCGCGCACAGCAGATTGAAGCCAGCATCGGCCATGACCTGATGGCTGAACTGCGCTGCTTTGCCGAGCAATGCCCTGTCGGCGGCGGGGTTCTTCACTGGGGAATGACCTCCGCCGATGTGCAGGACAATGCGGATGTCGTCCGGCAGAAAGCGGCGCTCCACCTCTTGTTGCAGCGGCTGCGTGATGTCCTCCTCGTGTTTGCAGAACGCATCGAAGAGACGGCTGATCTGGCCATGATGGGTTACACCCATCTGCAGCCTGCGGAACCGACGACGTTGGGCTATCGCCTCAGCCTGTACGCGCAGGATTGTCTCGCCCATCTCCACACACTGGGCAGCCTCCACCAGCAGCTGCGTGGAAAAGGCATCAAGGGTGCTGTTGGGACATCGGCGACCTTCACGGAAATGCTGGAAGGGTCGGCAGTCACAAGCGAGATGATGGAAGCGACCGCGCTGCAAGCCCTCGGGATCGACGCCTTCCCGGTCACCTCCCAGGTCTACCCCCGCATCCAGGATTACACACTCGTCGCCGCCCTGGCAGGTCTCGCCGCAAGCTTGCACAAATTCGCCTTTGACCTGCGTTTAATGCAGTCCATGGGGTTCCGTGCTGCAGCCGAGCCATTTGGTGAAGACCAGGTCGGATCGAGCGCAATGCCATTTAAGAAGAACCCCATTCAAGCAGAGAACATGTGCTCGCTGACGCGCATGGTGGGAGCCGCCCTATCCGAAGCGTGGGAGAACGCCGCCATCACCTTGCTTGAACGTACCCTCGATGATTCGGCCAATCGACGCCGCTTTCTTCCTGAGGTTTTTCTTGCCCTGGACGAGACACTGCTCAACGCGCATCGGATATTAAAAGGGCTTGTGGTAGACGAGGAAGCCAGTCGGCGAATCCTGAACGTATACGGCCCCTTCGCAGCTGTGGAGCGTCTTCTCAACCACCTTGTGAAAGCGGGGGCTGATCGCCAGGAGATGCATGAACGACTGCGACAGCACAGTATGGCGGTACGGGAGGCGAAGCAAGAGGGGAAGACTCGTACGCTGGTCGAACGACTTGCCAACGACACCTCCATCCTTCACTACCTGCAGCCGGGCAGGATTGAGGCGCTGATGGATGCCCATTCCTATATCGGGCTCGCCCCCCTACGGGCAAAGGAAACGGCCGCCCGCATCCGTGCCACTTTCGGATCAACCGATTCTTGACCCAGGTTCAGTCCGGACGGCTCCGCACGAAGGACGCGCTCACAAGCTCCTCCGCATCCAGCGCCTCCGGGACACGGATCATCGCAGCCAGAGAAGGGTGCACCTGCCGCACCGCCTCAAACATCCTGATCGAAATCTCCCGAATCGCATAGTGCGCCTTTTCCGTCGAACGCAGTTCACAGAAATGTGCCAGCTGCCGCAGATTCGTGCGGATGAGGACTCGCCGCCGGTAACCGTTGGGGACAAGGTATGCGGCGACATGCGGATTCCGGCGTTCCAATCGCCGGTACGCGTCCCCAGCGTGATCCATGGCCCTGCGATATCGATCTCCAGCGCCTATAGCCTCAATCAAAAGGGGCACTTCGTACCCGAGGTTCGCCGTGAGCGGCTGCGGAATCTGGGTCATCATACGATGCCGCTTGAACTCATAATATGCCCCCTGATCCATCACCAGGTCAAAGGTATACACCGCCATTTCCGTCTCTCGAGGGAGGGCATCGTGCGCACCCCTCCCATTCATCCACCCAGCAAACAACGCACGCTTCTCTTGTTGGTTCAGTCGCTGGACATGATTCTGAATGGCAGAGGCGGATTCTCGATGCTGGGCGAACAGCATCGCTGCCAGGACGCTATCTTCAGCATCCGGGTCATACTGGAGTAGAGCGACCCGCTCCAGCGACGTAGCTGGCAGGGGGTCCATCTCCCCAACAGAGGTACGCTGAAAGGCCCTGGATGTTTCCATGAAGGGCACCTGCTCCACATAGCGAACCAGGGTGGGTGCTTCTTCCCGTGCCACGCGCAGCGCCTCATCACCCATGCTGCGCACTTCGTGCAGCGGATGGCTCAGCATCTTTCGCAGGGCGTGCGCCAGCACGCGCGCGTTGGCCGTCATGCCGACATTCGCAAGCGCCGCGGATGGAAGCAAATAGCGCACGGAATCGATGGCGGTAGAGCGCAGCTTGCGGCCCTCCATCCCGGGATTCTCTTGTTCAAGATGCGCAATCGCGGGCTGGATCAATGCTGCATACAGCTTGAAGAGCCGTGCTATGGTTGTTTGATACGCTTCCAGCAGCGGTTCTCCATCCAGTTCCGCCGGGCAGCAAAACCCGTCGCTGTCCCACTGCTGATAACGCGTCGATTTCTCCGTGAAGGATGCGAGACGATTCGACTGCAAGCATTCCACCGCGAGCCGCGACACATTTTCAAAGGCGAGGTGAAGCACGGCATGTTCCGCCACAGATGCATGACCGTATCCCACAACCCATTTTTCATGAAACTGTGCCGTCGCAGCCGCCGTGAGCTCATCTGCAATCTGCTGAAATGAAAGCGGCGACCTCGAGGTTTTCGCGAAGGTCACCGCTATGGTCTCGGGGCCATATGCTTTTGGATCCAGCAGGTATATGGCCCTTGCCTTGCCCTCACCGGACATATCGTCCCTCCCTCTTTAGCCGTTTACGCGCCTGCTGCTCGTCTAGCCGTATCTGCCGGCAAAGGTCATCCACGGAGGCGAAGTGCTGCTCGCCACGGAGCCAGTATTCGAAGTGCAGCTCGAGCTGCTTTCCATACAAATCGCCGTCAAAGTCAAGCAGATGGGCTTCGATGGTAAGGGGAAAATCCCGATCGAAGGTGGGGCGAACGCCGATGTTAACGATCGCCGGCCAGGTTTGCTCACTCATTTTCGCTCGCACCGCGTAGACACCCGGAGCCGGTAGCAGCTGCTCCTCCCATACCTTGAGATTGGCCGTCGGAAAACCGAGATCATGTCCACGGCCTGCGCCAGGCACAACCGTTCCCTCAACAGCAAATGGTCTTCCCAACATACGCCCCGCATTGTCGACCTTCCCTGCGCGAAGTACGCTGCGAATGCGGGTTGAGCTCACCACATCCTCGTCGATCACGATGGGAGGGACGACATTGAGGTCAAATCCATAGGATAGCTGGGCCTCCTCCAGATACGCGCGGTTTCCCTCGCGGTTGTGACCGAACGTGAAGTCATCTCCCATCCATATTTGAGTGGGATGCAGATGTTCGAAAACCAGATCGAGAAAGCAGCTGGCAGGCATCCGGGAAAAGGCAAGGTCGAAGGTCTGGATGATAACGACATCCGCGCCGGCTTCACGCAGGTAGCGGGCACGTCTATCCGGGGTCATTAAGTAGGACGGCGAGGACCATCCTTTGAGAACCGCCGTTGGATGGGGGAAGAACGTCAAGGCAAGGGCGGGGAGGCCTGCAGCATGAGCCTGAGCGGCCATCTTACGCAGGAGCGCCTGATGCCCCAGGTGCACCCCATCAAATGAACCAACCGCCAATGTTGTGGCCTCGTAATGCGCTGCAGTGATGCCCTGTATTTGCATAGCCCTGTTATCGGTTAAAGACCTTGCTGGGATGCCATTCTTCGGATTCTTCAACAGGTTCAAGGATGGCGACAAGATCACCGTCAGGGCCAATAGCCTTGGCGATGCCGTCCCAATCCAGTTCGCGTGCAATGCGATGGCCATTTGTCAGAAGGCTAAGTTCTTCCCCTTCGACAACAATCTCCGGCAAATCCGGTAGTGCGTCTGTGGCCGGCAGGACATACTTCTCCCATTTATCCGTGACGAAACCTACTTCCAGCTTGGGAAGCGGCTCCGCATCTTCGATGGTAAAGGGGCCTGCTTTGGTGCGCCGGAGCTCCGCAAGGTGAGCGCCTGTCGATAACGTTTCACCAATATCATGGGCCAGTGATCGGATATAGGTCCCCGCTGAACATTCAACGCTTACTGTCAGATCAGGTTTCTCGTATGACACAACTTCGAGTTCATAGATAGTCACATCGCGGGCTTCGAGGTCAATCTCTTTCCCCGCGCGGGCCAGCTCGTAGGCTTTTTTCCCTTTGATCTTTATCGCGCTGTAGGGAGGTGGAACCTGCTTGATGTCCCCGCGGAAATCGTCCAGCACGCCCTCGAGCTCCTTGCGGGCGGGGAATGTATGGGTCTCCCTCGTCACCCGTCCCTCCGAATCGTAGGTTTCCGTGGAAGCCCCGAAGCGAATAACGGCTTCATAGCGCTTGGATGATGTTGAAAGATACTCACTCAGCCTCGTCGCTGCGCCAAGACAAAGAACCAGGACCCCTGATGCACGCGGGTCGAGCGTTCCAGCATGACCCACTTTGCGAATTCCCGTCCCCCTGCGGACCATCGATACAATTTGATGTGATGTCGGTCCAACCGGCTTATCCACTACCATTATTCCGAAGGACTTCATGTCTTTACTCCGTCCGAGGGATGAGCACGCTTTCCGTCTCCCCCACTACCCGCTCAACTACCTCATCAATCGTTCCGGCGATCACGGCTCCAGCCGCCTGGGCATGACCGCCCCCGCCAAACGCGGTGGCAATCCGGGACACATCGCATCCCTCATGTGAACGCCAACTCACTTTCACGCTGCCTTCATCCTGCTGCACGAAGATAATGCTCACGGTCACCCCTTCGATCGCACTGAGCAGGTTGATGAGATCGGCATCGTCATTGCTATCATAGGATACTGCTTCACGATCCTCAAGGGAAAGTGTGGTCCAGACCATGGGCCCTCGTCGGGATAAGCCCAACAACCCTCGAGCCCAATACAGCAAATCAAGATAGCGGTGTTCGTGCAGGCCGCGTAAATACAATTCCGGCATATGTGCGCCCTGCTCCATGAGCGCCGCTGCGATGTGAAGTGTTTCTGGTTTAACGCTGGAGGTCCGGAACCCCAGCGTATCGGTAATCATCGCCAGCAGCCAGCAGGACGCCGTGTCCACATTCATCGGCAAACCAAGCTCAGGTGCGATCTTGAAAAGGTATTCCGCTGCCGAAGACGCCTCCGGATCCACCAGATTAACCCGTGCAAAATGAGTGTTGGTGGCATGGTGGTCGATATTGAGATCAGGCGGCTCAGGATCCCCTTCGAGATCAAGGCCGACACGTTCAAGGTCTGCGCTGTCAACCGCAATCAGGAGACCGTTCCTGCTCGGGAGTGACGTTCTAACCTCATCAGCGCCAGGCAGGAATCGAAACCGGTGTGGAACACCGTCCTGCAGAACAACATCTACGTCTGCCCCGCGCGCTCGCAAACTGTGCATCAAGCCCAGCATACTCCCGACGGCATCGCCATCGGGACGTACATGCGAGACAATAGTGACGTGGTTCGCAGAATCGAGCAATGCCCGGGCAGCCTGCACGTCACGCATCCGTATCTGTCCCATCATCCCCTGATCGTTCATCCTGCAACATATCCAGAAGTTCATCGATGCGTGTGCCGCGTTCTGTGGAAGCATCCCAGAAGAATCGCAATTGAGGGAATGTCCGCAGCCGGACTTTGGATGCCAGCTGGCTGCGCAGGAACCCGCTGGCACCTTCCAGCGCCTGCATCACCTCATCCCGCCGTTCCTCGCCACCCAACGCTGTCACGTACACCCTTGCGTAGGCGAGTTCACGGTCGACATCCACCTCTGTGACGGTGACCATCGTCAAGCGCGGATCGGAGACATCGCGCTGGAGCAAGATGGCGATTTCCTCCTTGATCCGATCCCCTACCCGTTGTGCACGCGCTTCACTTGTCATGGTTAGCTCCTACTCGACATAGACCTCTTCGATGGTGTAGCACTCCAGAATGTCGCCTTCCTTGTATTTATCATAGCCTTTCAGGCCGACACCACATTCAAAGCCCTCACGTACTTCGTTGACATTCTCTTTTTCATGTTTCAATGAGGAGATGGGGCCATCGTACATTTCCTCACCGCCCCGCAGCACGCGCATGGAGGCATTCCGGCGCAGCTCGCCTTTCAACACCCTGCAGCCTGCAATAAAGCCGACGCGAGGGATCTTGAAGACCGCCAGCACCTCTGCGTTGCCGACGACGACTTTGCGCTCCTCAGGTTCAAGCATGCCCTTGAGCGCCTTCTCGATGTCCTCCGTGAGCCGGTAAATGATGTTGTACACGCGGATGTCTATCTTTTCCTTATCCGCCAGCCGCAGCGCAGCGCCATCCACTTCCACATTGAAACCGATCACAATCGCCTCGGACGCTGTTGCCAGCATGACGTCATTCTCGCTAATATTGCCGGTTCCGGCATGCAGCACATTCACACGGATGTCGCCGACCTCAAGGTTGTCCAGCGAGGACGTGATGGGTGCAAGCGAACCCTGCACGTCGGCTTTGATAATCAGACGCAGTTCCTGTACCTGGCCCGCCTGGTAGGCAGCGAAGATTTGCTCGAGGGACGTGCCGCTGCGGTCTTCCACTTGCTCCGCTTTTTCTGCGTCTTTTCGATCGGAAGCGATGGTGCGCGCTTCTTTTTCGTTTTCTGCTACCTCGAAGAGATCGCCTGCAACCGGCACCTCTGAAAGCCCCATCACGGAAACCGGCATGGAGGGCAAGGCCTCCTCCACCGGATTGCCCTGATGGTCAAACATCGCCCGTACACGCCCCGAGGTGGTGCCGACCACGACGACATCGCCCACCTTCAAGGTACCATTCTGAACGAGCAAGGTTGAAATCACGCCCTTGGCCTTATCCAATTCGCCTTCGATAACCGTGCCGAAAACAACGCCATCTGGATTGGCCTTGATCTCGGTCGCATCGGTCAGTAGCAGGATCGCTTCCAGCAAGTCGTCCAAGCCGGTGCGCATCTTCGCTGAGACGGGCACCACCATGGTGTCGCCATCCCACTCGTCCGGCACGAGACCTACATCGGCAAGTTCCTGTTTCACGCGGTCCGGATTGGCGTTGTCCCGGTCAATCTTATTGAGCGCCACCAGCAGCGGCACGCGCGCCGCACGCACGTGAGCGAGCGCCTCGCGCGTCTGCGGCATCACGCCGTCATCCGCAGCAACGACAAGCACGGCGATATCGGCACCCTGAGCACCACGAGCCCGCATGGCGGTAAAGGCGGCATGTCCCGGGGTGTCGAGAAAGGTGATGCTACGATCCTGATGTCGAATCTGGTAGGCGCCTACGTGCTGGGTAATGCCGCCTGCCTCGCCTTCGGCGACGTCGGTCTCCCGGATGGCGTCCAGCAGGGTCGTCTTTCCATGGTCGACGTGACCGAGGATGGTCACGACAGGGGGTCGGTCCTGAAGTTTTGCGGGGTCTTCTTCTTCAATCAGTTTACGCCAGCGCGGCAAGGCCGTGCTGTCTTCGGCTTTCTCCTCCACAGCGGCAACTTGCTGCTGCGCTTCGTAGCCAAATTCCCCCATGACGATGGCGGCCGTATCGAAATCAATCTTCTGGTTGATGTTCGCCATCACCCCGTTCGCCATCAACTGTTTGATGATATCGATGGGGCTCACACTAATCCACTCAGCCAGGTCTCGTACCGTCATGGTGGATGGAATTTCGATAGTCTTGCCGTCGTTCTCGCTCATTACACACCTCCGGGGAAATCCGGCCGTACGAGCGAGAAGGGCTGGTTCTCAGTGAGAAGCCAACGCGTTTACCATCCTGGCGTCCTCAACATCCAAACCATGCCTACTCGTCCGGCAGGTCAATCATGAAGGTCTGCAGTGCCTCGAGATCTGCACTTGAGATGTCCGTCTTCAGGGCTTTTTCCAATGGCCCCCGAAGGGCGGTTTCCCAGCACGATCGCCGATCATGCAGATATGCGCCTCGGCCAGCGATTTTCCCCGTCCGGTCAACCTGCACCCCTTCTGGCGTGCGCACGATCCGGATCAGATTCCGCTTGGCGAGCGTCTCACGGCAGCCCACACATGTTCGGGTTGGCGTATGACGCTTTTTCCCTCGTTTGGGCACGATTCAACCTTCGTCTCATACGGCCTTGTACAGCCGGAAATCAGATCTCCCAATCCAGTTCTTCGGGATCAAGATCACCCCGTTTGCGGCGCCGTTTGACAATCATTTCACCGCTATCGGGATCGTATTCAATCACGCGCGACTTCCGTTTACGCCGCTGTCGTTCGTATTCATCCTCATCATCGAGGTCATCGATTTCTTTATCTTCGATGACGCGTTCGAAATCCAGGTCCAGATTTTCAACCTGCTCGGCGAAGTCGACGGGCTCTTCCTCTTCCTCTTCCTCATCGCCAGCAGCGGTGACGACCTCTTCCTGCGCCGCAGGTTCGGGTGCCACTTCCATTTCTTCCTGCTCCGCTGTGACCTCGGCTTCCGTTTCAGGCTTGCTCTCAGTCAGAGCCTCAGCCTGTGCTTCAGCCCCCTCGACCACGACGTCATCCTCAGCTTCTGCCTCGCCGTCAGCCTTCTCGGCGACAGCATCCACATCTGTGTCCGCTTCGGCTTCTCCAGCCACCGCTTCCGGTTCCTCAACAACGGTTTCCTCACGTCGGAAGACGTCGGCCAAGGCTTCAATCTCCTGCATGGCCTTGGGGCCAATGCCCGCCAGGCCAAGCAGTTTGTCCGAATCAAGAATGAACTGACGCAGCAAATCGCCGGCCGTCTTGTACCCGGCCTCCACCAGCAAATTCGTCGTGCGGGTGGAAAGTTCCTGCTCCTCGAGAGCGGCCTCATAGGCTTCAGGTGCGATAGTGGCTTCCGCCTCGCGAGCAAGCTCTCGCCGTTCCTCAAGGTCAGAGCGGCGGCGGCGCATGATTTCTGTCTGGATTCGCTCCACAAACCCGGTGAGGATCTGGTATTCCTCCGGGGTAACAGGCCGGTTCTCCTCTTTTTTCCCGAGGACGGCTTCAATGCGCTCAAGAATCGCTTCTTCTTCCTCAGCAAGATCCTGAAATGCGGATTCGGTCGTAATCAGCAGCAGGGATTCGCTGGTGGCTTCGATCAAATCCTTGATATCAATGCGCCATCCCGTCAGGCGGGCGCTTAATCGGGCGTTGACTCCAGCGCGTCCGATGGCCAGGCTGAGCTGATCTTCGGGTACGACGACCATGGCGGTCTTGCCGCGCTGAACATCCTCATCGAGGAACACACCGTTCACACGCGCCGGGCTCAAGGCCTTGGCGATGAACGTCGCCGGGTCGGGATTCCATTCAATCACATCGATTTTCTCATCGTTCAAATCCCGCACAATGGACTGGATGCGCACGCCGCGCAAGCCCACACATGCGCCCACTGGATCCACCCCGTCTCGCAGCGCGGCCACGGCGACCTTGGCGCGTTTCCCGGCTTCCCGCGCAATCGCCTTGATCTCCACCAAACCCTGGTTAATTTCGGGCACTTCCATCTCGAGGAGGCGGCGCAGCATATTGGGATGTGTGCGTGAAACGACGATCACAGGACCCCGAGGGGATTTCCGCACCTCAAGAACATAGACCCGAATGCGATCCCGTACACGGAAACGCTCGCCCGGGATCTGCTGGTTGCGAGGAAGGATCGCCTCGGCGCGGCCCAGACCCACGGTGACTGCCTGCGGGGTGATCGAGTGCACGGTCCCGTGCACCATGTCGCCTTCCCGTTCGATGAACTCGTCGTACTGCGCATCCCGCTCAGCTTCACGAAGCCGCTGCAGGATAACCTGCTTGGCCGTTTGTGCCGCCACACGACCAAAATCGTCAGGTGTGGATTCCACCATCACCATGTCACCGAGCTCGGCTTCCGGCTCCACTTTCCGTGCGAGCGATAATTCCACCTCGGTCAGCGGGCTTTCCACGCTTTCAACAACTTCCTTCTCGGCATACACCTCGACGGAGCCTGATTCAGCGAGAATCGTGACTTCGACATTCTGCGCATTCGACGCGTTGACAGAACGCCGGTAGGCGGACACCATGGCAGCTTCGAGGGCATGCATGACGGTCTCTGCGGAGAGCCCGAAACGTTCAGTTATTTCATTAAAGGCCAGTGCAAATTCACTCTTCATTGTTTCTTCCCAGGATTCGGCTAGACCAGACTCGCTAGCGCTATATACGCAGAAAAGTGGGGGCAGCCCACTTTTCCCAACCGTTACCTCTTCTTCATCGGAGCCAGACACCGTGATTCTAGCACAACGACAGGGGGCAGGCAAGGGTT
>Ga0272443_10001340_pt1 | contig 36909 bp, 32 predicted proteins | sample SSMAcet12_FD_193581 | JGI IMG/M metagenome (GOLD analysis project Ga0272443, IMG submission 193581) | Marine sediment archaeal communities from Little Sippewissett salt marsh, Falmouth, MA, United States - SSM-Acet-12 | ecosystem: Environmental > Aquatic > Marine > Wetlands > Sediment ... | reverse complement strand
TTCGTTACTGTAAAATGGATTGTTCCAGAATCCTCATCAACGATAGGGTTATCAATTGATATTTCATCGGCAAATGCTGAAGATCCTAACGATAAAGCAACCAGTCCAAGACAGAGGAAGGCGATGGTCATCAGTCTTCCCCACGCATTTCCCGTGGCCATCGGTTTTCGAGATGTATTTTGAATATGAGGTGTCATATTATTTCTCTCCTTCCCCTGCACTGCATAAGCCTTATCAGAGTCATATCGGGAATATTTTTTTTATAGTTGTCGACTAAAGTCTGTGATCTCGTGCAAGTCGTTGGCGTTGTAATTTTTTCCTGCGCCGGCACCGGCCTGGGCCGTATAACCGGTGACGCTTTCACCGGTCGTATCCCCCTGCAAAAGGATCTGTATGCTTGAACCGCCGCCTTTCGGACCCGAGGAATCCGCACGGAGCCAAATCAGGGCGTCGCGATCGATGTTGAAGGATCCCCCCAACGCTGAATCGTCATTGTTCCAAAGCGTGACGGTGTAATGGATCCCGTCAAGCACCTGGTCGTCGATCCAGACCGTACCCTCAGCATAGCTCCCCAAACCATCCCCGTTATCGTCAACCACATCGTCGGCTGTCCCCAGCAGTTGATCGGTTCCCAAAAATGCAAAGTTCCAGGTGGCCTGTGATCCTGTGCGGACCAACGGAGCATTGGCGATAACGAACGGCTGTTCCAACTGTTTGATCGCACGGGCGATTCCGGCTTCGGCGGTAAAGAAGTATTTCTGGTGCAGTAGCTCGTTGCCTGAAATTTGTACCTCTATATTGCTGGTTCGCGTTGCGGTAAAGGCGACAATCGTCAGTAGAGCCAGCACCATGATGGCCATCACCAGAACAGATCCCTGCTCGTTATTAACTATCGTTGTCGTTGTCTTCATGGCACTTTCCTCTCTACTCGCCGATGATGGTACTGATGCTCACCCGTCGCCCGTTAACGCGATTTATGGGCGTCACCGTCACATCGATGGTTTTGGCGTTATTAACCGGCGCATTGTCTGCAACGGTCCACCGCACATCATACGGTCCGCTTCCACCTGCCGGTGGCTGATGCGGGTTGCCCGTCGGGTCCAATTCTGCGGCGTCGAACGGCAGCGACTTCAAGTGCTCGATCACCTGGGCTCCCAACGCAGTCGCTCCTGTCTGCATCTGGGCCGAAGCGTTACCGCCGATGTAGGTGACTTGCAGTCCTGCGAGCGCCAAGATGCCCACAGCAAAAATTGCCATGGCGATAAGAACCTCAATCAGTGTGAAGCCCTCTTGATTGTCTTTGGCAGTGCTTTTCGCTAAGGCGTGTCGTATGATCTTCATATTTTTCACCCTTCAGCGTATAAAATTTTTATAGATTATTCTTGTTCATTACCGTAGCCCAAGGTTGCGACAGTTCACTGTAGTTGTCAGCAACACGCGTTCATAATCATCTGCCGGTGTTAGAACCTTGTCGCCAACGACATAGGTCTGTGTATATTGATGATCGCGCAAAGGCGCGCGGGTTCGCGCCAAAATCCAGATACGCACAGCCCTGATGCGGCTTATCGGTACCGTTGAAGTCAAATTGATAGGCGTATCGTTTTCGTCAATCACGCCGTTGGTATTGCTGTCCAACTGTTTGTCCAAAAGTCCGTCTGCGTTGCTATCAAAGGCCCAGATGATGTTGCCGCCCGCGTCGGTATCGACCAACCCATCGGGTGAGCCCAGGTCATCGTCAAAGGCATAACCAAAGGCTATAGCCTGGATATTTCCCGCAAGCGGTTCCAGGGTCCCGCCGACTTGATTACCCCTTCGCAGGTCCATTGCACCGGAATCAGCCAAGCCGTCGCCGTCAATCGTACTATCGAGAGTGTCACTCGCTAACGCGTATGTAATGAGATCGTTTACACCGCAAAAGTTGCCGTCTCTGTTCTCGTCCAGCCGAATCTGGATAAGGTGTGGGCCGGCCTGGACAATACCGGAGATGTCATTGGCTTCATCCGGGTCAGTATCATCGCCATCACAATCGTTGTCTATACTGTCGCCAACCCCAACCCGGTTATCATCGACTCCATCGTTGTTGCTGTCCTCCCACGTCTCGTCGTAACCAGCCATACGGATGTCCTGTTGCATGAGATAAAGAGCAGCACGTGCATCTTGCTGCATTTCGACAACCAGCTGCTGATTAACCTGGGTTTTCTGCTGGGAGTCAAAAGCCATCATAATGGCTGCCGCTACGATGCTGGCGATAACCATGGCGATCATGAGTTCTATGAGGGTAAATCCGTAATTGTTTTTGTTTCTTTTCTGCATGTTTATACTCTCAATCCTGCTAATTGATTCTGGAACTACCAGTCATGACGACGCTCACGATTTTTGTTCTGCCTTTTGAATTGCGCAAAGTAATACTTCCATTACCCTCTAGACAGAGACCTCGGCTGTTGAAACTGAATCTGTTGTCAGTGGTAAAAATGGGGCCAAATATGCGTATGCCCGAAGCCACCTCTCCCCGCGCCACCAAGGCTTCACCTGCATCCATATTCCAATTGGAATTATTGTCTACAAAGGCCAGGTAGTCTCCATCGAGACCATCATTATCCGGGTCGAACAAAACAGCTACATGGGCATTCTCTTTAACAGCTCTTAACCGCGCATTTTGCACCAATGACTGGATATCATCAGCCGAGCTGCTAAGCCGATACTTTGGCAGCCAGCCCACGAAACTAGGAACGGCGATGCCGGCTAGAACACCGACAATAGCGATGATGACAGCAAGCTCTATTAAGGTAAATCCGGAATTGTTTCGCATTGTATTTCCTCTCATGAAAATTGTCTGACGTGGAATAGACTCCAAAAAGCATGCCAGCCGACTGAAAACACGCCGCGTACACAATTTTATGTTAGGAAATGAGTAAACCTTGTATTCTTTTCAGTAGGTTATAATCAGGTTCTTTTCTTCATTACATTAAGCTGAAACTGAAAGCCAACTGGTTCATAGTGGTTGCAACCTAAAAGTTATTTAATAAAACTATTAAAATATTTAATAGTTTTTTGGGTGTACCTCTTCATACGCCAAAGTGTGCCAAGCTATTACCGGTGCCTTTATCACTTAGAGCATCACTCTATTTTAATTCTTTTGAGTGACAGATATTTTGTAATTGTTCACAGGGCACCGCATATGCTTTGTTGTCGGGCACTTGAAGTACAAAAGTACGTCTGTGCACCCGACGCCTTGCATTTGCGGCACCCTGTAAACGCATACAATAAGGTGGTTTGAAGCGCATCGGACTTTGCAACCCTGTTAACGGTTACGATATTTTAGCTGGGATTAAATGAGGCAATGTTAGTTTAAGATATGATAGAAAGGAGAAAGTCCCCCAAATTTGGAACTGGAGGACTTTTTTTATATAACCAATGTTGAGCGGTTTCCCACCCAGGCAAGATTATCATTTCAGTAAAGGTTACATAACTGGTCTATAGTAATCACAATACTCGTCAATTGAGTCGAATTCAATGTTTCACCAAACCGGGTATAGCGGCCAAACCAAACAATGGCGTATAAAGATACAGAAATCATTGCTTTAAAACCTTTGAACTTTGAACCCAGAACCCTGAACCTGAAACCGATCAGTTTGGGTATAAGAAACCGCTATCTTTTTTTAAGGAGAAAAATAGACTTTGCTTTTGTGAAGGGAAGAAGAAGAAGCATCTCTTTTATTATTTTCATTACTTAGGCTTGAAGTTTGCGTCGAAACAGCGCCTGTATATTGTAACAGCGGGTTTAGAAATAACTGAAAGTAATACGTTATGTAATACTTAAAAGCAATACAACTTATTGATATTAGTGACAAATAATGTCTTTTGAACTGACAAATTTGGGATAATTTGTATTCAAATTTTTCTTTCGCTAGGATCCACAACTTTTTTTATCTCTTCACAAGTTACTTAAATTGTAATTCATATTTCGAAAGTGTTTGTAAAAAGAATAGTTTTGCACAGTATTTGCAAAGAACGGAGAACAAAACGCCAAGTGTGTGAAAATCAATTAATCGGCCAAATAGCAGCATACTGATAGAAAATTGGAAGGGGGTAAAAAAATGATGAACAAAAAAAAGATGCAGGTCTTTATTCTACTTCTGTCCCTCACGTTTTTGTCAACAACCGTATTTGCAAAATCTGCTTGTTCTGCAACCGAAAAACAATCGAAAAGCTGGTGGCGTATCCCGTATTATCATATGTTTAAAGCCTCCAAAAATCTTGAGAAAAAAATTGCTGTGCTCCAGCGAAAAGCTCATAAATTAGAGAAAAGAAAGGCTAAGCTTGAAGAAAAAGTAAAAATTTTAGAAGATGAAATGAATTTCTTAGAGATGCGTCAGGAAGTTCTCAGTTCCCAAAAAATTGCTGTTGACAAAGAAAATGTTATCAGTAAAAAGAGCTCTCTAATTTGTCCTGCTTGTTATTTTTGGGGAACGGATGAGTTTGATGGTCATGATTTCTCCGGTGCCTATCTTAAATGGGCCTACTATAACTATTCAATATTAAATGGTACAAACTTTTCAAACGCCAACTTGAAAAAAAGTTATTTCACAGGTGCTCAACTCGACGGTGTCACATTCTCAGGGGCAAACTTAACCGATGCTGATTTCACCGACGCGATTCTTAGAAACATTACGTGGAGTGCGGAAGGTTTCGAAACTACATGTCCCGACGGTTTTATCGTTTCCAATGGCGGATCTTGTGAGGATCATCTCTAATCAAAGGTCAACTTCACCGCTTTCAAAATATCATACGGTAGTTTAAATTATTCAATAAATGAAAAAGAACAGAGTCGAATCGACTCTGTTCTTTTTCAAAAGGATACTTTCCATTACCGGATAATTGTTCAATCAACAACCTCCCATGACCGAGCATTAACAATTGGCTCACCGAAAAAAGAAATCAGCTCATTGTTGTAAGTACCGCTTCCTATTGACTGCAAACCAGTGGGCGTCGTAATATAGACGTGCTGGTCTTCCACCAGTGGAGCGAAATGAACATTCCCTATCCTCCGACTCATATAAACCACTCCTTCCAGGTCCATGACGGTCAAAAGCCCTAAATCGCTGTTTTCCGTGCGAAGAGCCGCACATTGATCTTCAACTTCGTTTGTCGTGGTTCCGACGTAGAGTTGGCCGGCTGCGGCGGCGATTGGGGCGTGCACTTTGTGATTTTCTTCCATCTCGTAAAACCAGTCCAACTCGTGTTTGGTCGGGTTGCATTCTCCAATGGCGGCCGTATCGACGTATGAAATGATGTAATTGCGGGTGTCAGGAATGTCCACGCCTCTGTTTTCATAGGTCCTCTCACCTGTTCCAAACACAATTCGTAAACGGCTATTTAAATTTCCGTCTTCACCGGTGCCATTCTCGACAACTACTGTCGGCGTCGCGTATATGGCATTTCGTCGTTGTTCCACTGGTATTTGGTTTCCCTCCGTATCCGTAAAATCGGTATTGAGTGCACATTGAATTAAATTACCGGGAGTCTCCGGATCATCCGGAAGATTGATCTTGTAAACAAGACCGCGATTCGATCCTATGTATAACCGATCTACAAACCCGTTGTCGTTCGAATCGACAATGGCCGGGTGACCACTGAGAATCCCACCCCGTCCGTAACCGGCCTCATCGACATCCAAAGTTCTATCACCATTCAAATCGACATCCTCATCCAACGTGACTCGTTTGATCAAAGTTCCATCGGAAATATCGATCAGGTAAACTGCCGGATAATTATCTTTTCCCACCATTTTCCCGGTGGCAATAAACGCCGTCCACCTGGGTTCACCGGACAGCGGATCCAGGATCCGGCCGATCTGCGCTACGGCCTGCGCGTCGGGATCACGAAACAGATCAATGGCACTGAATTCCCAGAGGAAAGTCGGCCTGTTTGGATCGGTCACATCGAGGCAGAAGATGCCGTCTCCTCCGTTTCCCGATGCACCGATCACTATGGTTCGCCAGCTGTCGGCAAAGCCGTCACCGTTGGTGTCGATATAGACATCTGATATGGCCGGTGGGGTATTTATTGGGGCACGATCCCCTGCGGATAAAAGATTGTTTTTCAATCGCGGCATCAGGTTGACCGTTATGAAAGCCCACAACTCGCGGCCCGTGCCGTAATTGGGGCATTTGGAACCGCCGACGTTTTCGCAGTACTGCGGACTGGCTTCATTTTTTTCTTCGCACAGAAAATAGCCACGATTTTCTTTGATGCCGGGTGTATCCGGGTTGTTGCCATGACGAAAAGCGCCTGCATCAAAAGCGTGCAGCATCCCATCGCCGGAACCGACAAACAAGACCGATTGGCGCGTCTGGTGAGCCTTTTGAAAATCGATGAAGCGTTCTCGGTCGGCCACAGTCACCTGGGTCCCGTATAGCCAGCGCGGATACCCCGGCGGTACCATCAAAGCCGGCACGGAATGGTTGACAGGTCCCAGCAGCCACTCCTTTTTCACTCCGGTTTCAGGCTGGCGAAATCCCCTCACCCACTCTACCAGCCAGGCCGCATCGGTTTGTTTTTCGGTCGCATCAAAACGCCCATCGCGATTGAAGTCATGCGTATAGCCATCCGGCCATATGTACTCGTCCGAAAGGGCCAGCATATCGTTTGTCACGTTCGCCGGCACGAAGGGTTTGAGGACGTGGTCGATTGTGTAGCAGTAATAGCTGGCCATGATCGGCACGCCGGCAGTCGGCGGCCGGTTGAAGGTCACCTCCCATCGTCCTGTGAAACAATCGATAAATCCCCTCCCGCCCAAACTGCCCTTCAGGGCTGCTATCCCCGAATCGATAAACACTTCTGGACTACCGTCATATATCCGCAAAGTGGTCGCCAGCACTGGTGAGTAAGCTAAAAAACCCGTGAATGAGACCCTGACACCGTCACCTTTCAGTCGTTGTCCGTTTTCATCCGTCAGATATTCGTCTTCGACGCGCCGTATATCGAGATCCGGGATGTAAATCCGACGCTCATCGGGATTCATCGACGATAGAACTTCACCGGCATCCCACAGTGGTTCTTCTTCTCTAAGTGTGTGATCCGGTTCGGTCGGATCGTATGTCCTGCTGGCCATGACGTGGCCACGTAAGGTCTGGTCGACCCAGCTGTCGGCAGGCGTCTCATCGGCACCGGCATAAATAATGTTGGTCTGGATGACAGGCGAAGCCCTGGAAACCGTTTTATTGATCGCCGCATCGGCCTTCAACTGCACGTCGATCACCTCCGGTGCACAGTCCGCTTTCGTGCTTATCATCTCCACCTTCCAAAGCAGCCGATTACCGGTGAAGCCTCGGTCGAGCAGGTCTATCGATCGCTTGCGGCAGGTCGATGCCGGAAACCCGGGTGTCCATTTAACCGGATCGATCTCGTCACCGCGAATGATGGCTCCCTCTGTATCCAGTTCGAAAGAGCGCACGCTGTCCCAAGCGATCACTTCGACCCAGTTGGCACCATGATCGGGTGATACAAAATAAGTCAGAGCGGTTCTGCCGGTACAACTGTCGGCCGGTTGGACATCGCACACCTGCACTTCCACGGTCGTGAAACGGGCATTTTCTTCATCGAGGGTGATGGCTTTTGCGGGGTCCAGCTGAGCGGTGCCGCCGTTCAGTCGTTCGACCAGAAACAGCAGGTCGTTGAAATCCATGTCCGCGCCGCCCGTAGAGACATTTTTATCTTCGAATCCCAGGACCGATTGGTTGGAATCATCCGCCGGGTTGCCTCCAATCAGATGCGGATAAGGGTCCCCGACTTTAATCTTCAGAGAAGTCTCGCCTGAAAGATGCAGATCGAAATGGGCTTCGAGCCGATTGATAACCTTGGTTTCCAACCAATTAGTTTCCGGCTGACAGATATCGGCTTCGGCCGGATCTCCCAGGTGAAAGACTTTCTCAAAGATCCTGTTTCCCTCGTCGATCCATAAGGGGCTCCCGCTGTCGGGAGCGCAGGCATCATAGTGATCTGGAGCCCATGGTTTATTGAAAAAGACTTGGTTCGCCTCTGCAGCGTCCCATTCTCTGCCGGCACTTAGAAAAAAAACGATCTCGCTGCCAGCAGCAAAACGGCCTATATGTTTTTTCATGTCCCGCAGTGTGACCTGCCCGTCTCGATCGACGGAAAACAGGGTCCCGGTCCTGTCGTCATAGGCTGCCAGGGCCGCTTCGCTGCTCGTCGGGAATTGGCCGTTGCCGTAATCTGCGTCAAAGACGCCGTCTCCGCCGCCAAGGCTCTCGGTGTCATCCACGATGCGGTGAAAGATGACATGCTTCTTGTCGAGCGGTATGTTGTCCCAGCCCACAAAACCGCCGCTTTCATCAACGGCATCGCCGTAAAGAATCCAGCCCATATCCGAAACGGCAGTCGAACCTTCGGAGATAAACGTGGCATACACATCCTGTGTAAAGGGGATAGCAAACTTCTCGGAACTGGCTACCCGGGTGCCGTTTTGAAGAACCATGTGACCGCTGGCCGGGTCGATGGTCACATTTACCATCTCGAAATCCTGCGGATCGAACCCACCGCTGAAATTGGCGGCAACCGGTGCGGCGCAGCCGTCAACACTCAAGACGAACTCGTCTGCAGGGCTTTTTCCATCCGACTCGATGTCTTCTGACGGTCCGTTTGTGTCCCCGGTAGCTGCCGAGGGAACGCAAAGCGACAAGAGAAGTGGCAACAAGAGGGCGAAGAATACCATCGTGCCATGTGTCCGCCTAATTCGTTTGAGCATCATCGTAATTTTCTCCCTTTATAAATCACTTCTAAAGCTGGCGGCTGAAATCGACGATCGGGTTCAAATCGTTGCTGGTGTAATTCTTCCCGGCGCCCGCACCGGCTTGGGCCGTGTAGTCGCTAAATACCTGCCCGTCACTCTTTCCTTGCAGCAGCATCTGGATGCTCGCCCCGCCGCCTTTCGGGCCGGTTGCATCCGACCGAATCCAAACCATGCCGTCTCGGTCGTCATTGAAGGCCCCTCCCAACGCAGAATCGTCGTTGTTCCACAGCGTGATGCGGTAGCTAATTCCGTCAATCAGGGCATTATCGATCCATACCGCAGCCTCCGCATAGCTGCCCAGTTCGTCTCCGTCCCTGTTAACCGCATCGTCGGATGTATTCTGCTTTTGATCATTTCCTGAAAATGCAAAATTCCAATTGGCCTTAGCGCCCAAACGCAACGCAGCGGCGTTGGCTGCTCGAAAATGTTCTTCGAGCAGCTTGACCGCATGATCGATACCGGCCTCGGCCGTATAAAAATACTTCTGATGTTGCAGTTCGTTGCCGGCAATTTGCACCTCGGTCGTGCTGCTGCGAACGGACGAGAAGGCCACGATCGAGATTAGGGCCAAAACCATAATCGTCACTATCAATGCAGATCCCTGTTCTCCGTGGATCGCTCGGATCACCTTCTTCATGACTGGTCTCCTCTATTCGGCGATGATGGTGTCGATCGTTGCGGTCCGGCCGTTGATCTTGTTGAGTGGTATCACCACTACCCGCACTGTCTTGGTGCCGTTCACGGGGATGTCGGCTCTCACCGTCCAATTCACAACATAAGGGCGGCTGCCGCTGGCCAGCAGCGAATGCGGGTGGACTGTCGGCAGCAGGTCCTCGTGATCTAAAGGCAGCGACCGCAGCCGTTCGACGATCCTCGCGCCGATTGCGGTGGCTTCGGTCTGCATCCGCGCCGCAGCATTGCCGTTGATCGTGGTGATCTGCAAGCCTGCCAGAGCCAGGATGCCCACTGTAAAAATGACCATGGCCATCAGCACCTCGATCAATGCAAACCCATTTCGACTTGTCGATCGATCGGTCGCTGTCCCTTCCAAGAGATCTCGCTTCATGAGCCTCTCCTTTTTCATCTCGGAAACACCGGTGTCACTTTTTCAGCGCAGCCCGAGGTTGCGACAATTGACGACGGTTGTCAGCAGTTCCCGCTTATAGTGGTCAGCGAAAGAGAGAACTTTGTCTCCCGCTACGTAAGTATCCGTGTCGAGGTGATCCCGAAGCGGGGAACGCGTGCGGGCCAGGAGCCAAATTTGAACCGCCCGAATTCGGCTGATCGGCACCGCCGGTGTCAAGGCCGCGTCGTCGATCCGCCCGTTGCCGTCGAGATCGTCTGCGCTGTCGACTAATCCGTCGGCGTTGCTGTCCAGCAGGGTGTCCAACAGCCCGTCCGCATTGCTATCGTAGGCCCAAATGATGTTGCGGCCGTTTGTGTCGATCTCTCCATCGGGCAGCGCAGCCCCGTGGTCGTCATCAAAGGCATATCCGAAGGCCACCGCCTGAAAGTTTTCGGCCAGCGGCTGCAGTCCGCCGGCACCGACGCTGCGTCCCAATGGAGCAGCTCCCGCATCGGCGACACCGTCCCGATTGCGATCCCTTGTCGTTGAAAAACCGAACCCGATGCGGTCTTCGGAATCACAGAAATCACTGTTTCTCGCGCGGTCCAGACGGAACTGAAGGTAATGCGCCCCGGCGGCGGTAAAACGTGCCAGGTCACCGGCCTCGTCCCGTCCGGGATCCGCCGCATCGGCGCGACCGTCACAATCGTTGTCGATCAGATCAGAATCCCTGAAATCGTGCGACCCGTCATTGTTTTCGTCCCGCCATGTGGCATCGTAGCCGGCCATGCGGATGTCGTGCTGCATCAAGGTGAATGCAGCCCGGATACTTTGCTGGATTTCAACGGTCATTTGTTGACCGACATGGGTTCTGAGTTGCGAGCCGAAAGTCGCGTAGACGACAGACAGGACCAGGCCGGCAATTGCCATGGCGATCATCAACTCGATCAAAGTAAAACCGCCGCTAAAGATACACGCTGGTTGCTTCTCACCAGCTCTTTTCGGTTGACGTTTTCGCTCCATCAGTTCACCCGACAGTTGCCTGACGCATAGACAGTTATTTTTCTGGTCAGTCCCTTCGCGTTTTTGAGATAGATACTGCGATTGATGTCCATCAGGTGGCCGCGACTGTCAAACCGCAGGTGATCGTGGGCAAAACTCGTGCGACTGAGTCGGACTCCCTCCGGCACCTTTCCGCAGGCCACCAGAGGTTCGCCGGCTTCGGTCTGCCGTGTCCACTCACCGGCACCGCCGTTGCCGTTGTCGACGAAAGCAATGTAGTCGCCTTCGAGTCGGCCGTTGCCGTCCGGGTCAAAAAGAACGACCACCCGGCGGTTTTCCTTTACGGCGCGGAGCCTCGCGTTTTGGAGCATCGAGAGGATGTCGGTCACCGCTTCCACGAGCTCGTAGCGCGGCCGGAGGGATATGAAATTGGAAACGCTGAGCGTCGCCAGGACGGCAACGATGGCAAGAACGGTCATCAGTTCAATGACAGTGAATCCCGAACACTTTCTTTTCATTGCACCTCCTACCCCTGTGAGATGTCCCGCACCGATAACGCCAAATCGCTGGTGAACGTCGACCCGCTGTTGTGCAATTGAAACTGACTGAATACCTATCGGTGGAAATCCAGATGAGCAACACAAAAAAAACGCTTAAGTGGTGTAAGTGTTATAGGATAAAAATCAATGTCATTAACATAGCGACAAAAATCCCCCTAAATCCCTCTTTCCCGAAGGGGGACTATAAAAAGCAGTCCTAAGTTAATGACAATAGATAGAAAATAATGGAAGAATTAGGGGAAGTAAAAAAAGTAAAGAAGGCAAGAAGGCAGAAGTTATTCGGTGGTATAGCGGACAGGTCGCGGCGTTTCGCACGCTGTTCATCTGATCAATATCTTTTCACGCTCTTTTGGGTTGAAACTAAACCGAAGCATTTAGACCACCTTTGACAAATTCGACGGCATTGCGGAATATTTTAATCCCCGGTGTGGGCTCTGGTTCCACCTTCTCCTTTTTTCTGCGTGACGATTCTTTCCGCCGAGACCAAAGGGGGTGATTGGTGAAATGGTTGTAAGCCTCCGGGTGCGGCATCAGGCCGAACACGCGACCGGTCGGGTCGCAAATGCCGGCGATATCGTCGACCGAACCGTTAGGGTTGTACGGAAATTGACGGCCGGCCGGTTGCCCGTCCGGAGCGGCATAACGCATGACCACTTGCTTGCCCGCGGTCAGGCGTTCGATGACGGGCGTTTCGGCATGAAATTTTCCTTCTCCGTGTCTCACCGGCAGATCGATCCGCTCGATCCCCCGGGTAAAAATGCAGGGTGAATCGGCATTGACGCTCAGAGTCACCCAGTCGTCGCGGAAATTGCCGCAGTCGTTGTATGTGAGTGCGACTAAACGGCTGCGATAGTCGTGACCGAGACCGGGCAGCAGACCCAGATTAACCAGTGCCTGAAACCCGTTGCAGATGCCCAGGATCAGCCTGCCTTTCTCGATGAACTCGCGAATCTGGTCTCCGATACTGGTCTTGAGACGCACGGCCTGAACCACGCCCGCGCCGTGGTCATCGCCCCAGCTGAAGCCGCCTACAAAAGCCAGAATGCGGTAGTCGGAAATGGTTGCGCTGCCGTCGATAAGGGAATTGATGTGAACTTTTACCGGAGCTGCCCCCGCCAATTCGAACGCATGGGCGGTTTCGTTATCGCAGTTCAAGCCGTAACCGGTGAGCACCAGGGCTTTAACGATTTTCATTGCGTCTCCAAAATTCGACCCAACAATCTCAACTGAGTTTCATGCACCGTAGTAATAGTCAGATTAGTTAATTAAGTTTATTGAGTTTATTGAGTTTATCGAGTGAAAGTATATCATCGATTTTATCGAATGCGCGCTCAAGATGTTATGGCCACCACGGGTTGCGGGTTACAGGTTGCAAGGTCTGAGTTTCGAGTTTCAAGTTTCAAGTTTCGAATTAAATCAGGTCGCCAAACGGTTGCTTCCACGCCGCCTTCAATTCCGGAATCCCCACCGACGCGAGCATGCGGCCGTCCAAACCCGAAATCGCTAAGATGGGCTCCTCGGTGATGCGTCCCACGCAGGCACAGGGCAATCCCTCGAAAAGCGTTTCGAACGCCCCCCGCCGTTGCGGGTCGACGGTCACGATGAACCGGCCGGCGGATTCGGAGAAAAGGGCCGTGTCGCTGCGGTCCACTCCCTCTAGCGGCAGCCGGACAAGATCAACCTGAAGACCGTGGTTGCCCGCCATTGCCACCAGAATGAGGTGAATGCCGAGGCCGCCACGGTAGACGCCATGAACAGAAGCGGGTAAACCATCGGCAATAGCGCGTTCCAGCGCCCGATAGACCTCCTTGAAGGCCTGCGGGTGCACCTGCGGAACGTTCAGCCCCGTGTAGCCCAGGTGCTGGTAGTATTCCGATGCCCCTAATTCGTTGCGGGTGACACCGAGAACATAAACCAGGTCACCGGGCACCTTGCTGTCCATCGTGACGCAAGCGGTTACATCCTCGATGACCCCTATGGTCGTAAATTGCAGGGTCTCCAGGGCCGATACTTTGTGGACTTCGCCGTAGCGTCCCGGCAAGTGCCCGTCGACATACATGCTGTCTTTTCCGGAGAGCAGCGGAATTTCATAATCGAGGCAAATGTCTTTCAGGGCCCGGCAAGCCCGCACCAGTTGAGCGGCTTTGAAGCGGCCGTCCGGATTGGTGGCCGGATCATACTGGATGTTCGGCCAGCAGAAATTATCGACCCCGCCGATGTGATCGAGCCGTGCGCCCACGGCCAGCAGTCGGCGCACCGCTTCATCGATCGTGCAGGCGGTCATGTGATACGCGTCGATAGTCGAATAGGACGGCAGCAGCGCCTGGGCCATGGCCAGCCCGCGGGTGGAATCGAGCAGCGGCCTTGTGACCGACGCGTCGCTGTTGACATCGCGGTCGGCACCGACCAGCGGTTTGACCACGCTACCGCCCTGGACTTCGTGATCGTACTGCCGGAATATCCATTCCTTGGAGCAGATGTTGGGACGCGCCAGCATATCGGTCAGCAGGTTCCCGACATCGGTCGGCTCTTTCAACACCGGTTCGACCAGTCCGCGCTTCTCCGGTGGTTCCCAGCGGGCGTCGAACTGCCACTGCGGAAAACCGGATTCAAGCAGGTCAAGATCGATAAACGCGCACGTTTGGCCGTTGTAGTTAATGTGCAGCTTACCCGAATTCGTGTAGTGTCCGATAACCGTGCTCTCAACCGCATGCCGGGCCGACAGCGCCATGAAACGCTCCAGGTCTTGCGGTCTGACGGCCACGGTCATTCGCTCCTGTGATTCGGACACCCAGATTTCCCACTGGTCGAGGCCTTCGTATTTCAGGGGCACCTGGTCGAGCGCGATTTCACAGCCGTTGGAGAAGCGGGCCGACTCTCCCACAGAGGACGACAGCCCGCCGCCGCCATTGTCGGTGATGAACCGAATCAGACCCTGATCGCGTGCTTCCAGCAGAAAATCGTGCATTTTCTTCTGTGTATAGGGATCGCCGATCTGCACATGACCGGCAGGCGTGTTTTCCGAATACGTCTCAGAGGATGCGGTCACGCCGTGGATGCCGTCTTTGCCGACCCGACCGCCGCACATGATGACGAGTTCACCGGGTGTGGTGCGCTTCAACTCGGCCGGCTCACCACCAATGCGCGCCGGCATGATGCCGACCGCAGTGACGAAGACCAGGCATTTGCCGAGGTAGCCCGTGTCAAAGAGAACCTGGCCGACGGTCGTTGGAATCCCCGACTTATTGCCGCCATCGCGAACCCCCTCGATCACACCGTCCAGCAACCGCCGGGGGTGCAGGTGCGGCTTGAGGTTACCGGCATAATTCCTTGGGCCCACGCAATACCCGAAACCGCCCATGACCAACCGCGATCCCTTGCCAGTACCCAATGGATCGCGGTAAACACCGACAATGCCGGTGATGGCACCACCGTAGGCTTCCATGTTGGACGGAGAGTTGTGGGTCTCACCGGTAATCGCGTAGTAGTGGTCTTCGTCGAAGCGGCCGGCACCGGCATTGTCCCACAGGACCGATATAACCCAGGGTTTTTTCTTCTGCAGTGCAAGGGTCGGCGCCTCGATGAAGGTTTTGAAAAGATTGTCCTCGACGACCCGTTCGCCCCCGTCGCCCTCCTCGTAATTAAACCGTCCCCTGAAAGTGTTGTGGTTGCAATGATCGCTGCGAGCCTGAGAAATGTACTCAAGCTCGACATCCGTGGGATCGGCGAGCCCGACGGCCACCCGTGCGGCCTTGACCTCGGGCTTCAGGAAATAGGCCCGCACGACCGGAATGTCGTTCGGATTGAGCGCCAGGTTGCGTTCGCGGCTGACCTTGTGCAGCGCAGCGTCGCTGTCGATTGGAATCGTCACCACGGTCGGGGTGTGGTTCAACATCACCTTGGGAAGAATGAAGCCGACGCCGACCGCCGGATTCCAATCGCTTTTGGCATAGACTTTCCACTGCTGGATAATGTCATTGGCCAGCAGTGCACCGGCGATCCTGTCCGCATCGGCTGCCGTCAGATTCCGGCCCTTGAGGCAATACCGCTTGGACGTGTAAACCGTCTCGCCTTTTCCCAACCGAGCCCTGAGCAAGTCCTCGATGGCCTCCACCGCCGTACTCCCGGGATTGTCCCTCACTCCCGGGCGGAATCCGACCCAGATGATCCAGTCCCCCTCGATCGGCAGCGGTTCGTAGGAAGAGATTTGGGTGACCGGATTGGTGAAGATCTCGGACTGGATGAGCTCGAGCTGTGAAGGCGAAAGATCGGCATCGATAGTCAGCACGTTTACGGTGCGGACCTGGTCGAGCAGGATGCCGAAATAATCGCGGGCCTTGTGTCGAATACCCTCGCCTTCGGCATCGGCGAGATGGGTTTTAAGCGCAATTTCGAGTCGGTGCGGCATACCGTTCACTTAGGGCCTTGATTCGTCATTACGTTCACATTTTAAAATCCCTCCCGATCTCCCTTTTACAAAGGGAGGAGAATTTTCCCCCTTTCACAAAGGGGGTTAGGGGGATTTCTTCAAGGATGTTTACTCTTACTGGCCTGAAAAAATTCGGGTGATATCGTTGTAAAACACAAAAATCATCAGCAGGATCAGCACGAACATCCCGGCTTGCTGGGCGACCTCGCGGACCCTGATGTTGACCGGCTTTCCGATGATCATCTCGATTAAAAAGAAGAGCAGATGCCCGCCGTCCAGCACCGGTATCGGTAAAACATTGAGAATAGCGAGGTTGACGCTGATGAGGGCGATAAAGAACAGCAGGTTCGTTGCCCCCAGCTTGGCCTGTTGACCGGCCAGTTCGGCGATCATGATCGGTCCGCCGATGGTCTTGGTAGAAACCGTGCCTTGAATGATTTTGGCGACACTGACCACCGTCAACTCGGCAATGTTGTAGGTCTGCACCACACTCTCGCTCATCGCCCCGAGCGGGCTCAACTTTTTGGTAAAGACCTCACCGGCGGCCGTAATGCCGATCACATAGCGCGGGATGTCTTCACCGAAAATGTTCTTGGTCGTTTTCAGCTCCGGGGGCACCGTCACGTTTTGGTTCATCCCGTCGCGACGGAAAGTGACCTCGAGCGGCGCACCCTTGCTGGCCGCGATGATGGTCGCCATCTCGTCCCAGCTCTCTACCGCACGTCCGTCGATCGACAGGATCTCATCGCCTTTGGCGAGTCCGGCCGCCTGAGCAGGAGTTCCGGACTGGGCTTCACCGATGATCGGCTTGAGGATCACGGTGCCGGATATCTGGAATATGCCGTAAAAAATTAAAACAGCCAGCAGGATGTTGAACGCCGGTCCCGCAGCGACGATCAAGAATCGCTTAAAAACGTGCTTGTGGGTGAAAGAAATGGGGACGTCGGCCGGGTCGACCTCGGCATCCGGTTCTTCGCCGATCATTTTGACGTAGCCGCCCAGCGGCACGGCGGAAATCCGATAATCGGTGATGCCGATTTTCCTTCCGAATATCCGCGGTCCGAAACCGAGTGAAAACCGCTCGACCCCCACACCGAAGAGCCGGGCAACGAGAAAGTGTCCCAGTTCGTGAAAAAATATCAGCACACCCAGAACGATGACGAATGCAAAAATATTGGTACCCATATTAAGTGGTCCTGTTCTAAACGCTCATGGCCTTATGCGTCACCGATGCATTGAAATAACACACCGGAGGTAGAGGCACATTCCTTTGTTAAGTTTGGCCCGTTTGGCCGGTTGAGCCTGTTGAGCCGGTTTAACTGGATGACGGAGGTCATCGATTTTATCGAATCGGTGCTTATGAACTTTATCCTCGGACAAAAGTTAATTATATTTTCGCGTTAAACAGCTATAGCCTTTTAACCCACCACGGTGCATGAAAACGATGCGCCGGAGCCCGGATAAACAGTTGCGAACAGCGGCTGACTGTCTGAGCCGCTTACGGGGTCTTGGACCGGACCCGAAGCCACTGACACATGGAATGCACAAACGTCAGACTTAATCCTAAGCCATTTTTCGAAAACCGGCCAGGTCCGGTCTTAGAAACCGTCGGCGGCGAGTTTCAGCCGCCGTTTGCAACCGTTTATCCGGGTGGAGGCGACTACCCTTTTTAAGTTTCGCCGGTTGCACCCGTTACGCCCGTTAGTACCGCCTGTGGCAGGATTGATGGATGTCGTCGTATTCTTATTATTTTCGTGTTAAACGATCATGGCCTGGGGCCGTCACAGTGCGTGAAAATTCTATTTACGCACTAAATCCCTCCCAACCTCTCTTTGGCAAAGGGAGGAAAATTTTCTCCCTTTCATAAAGGGGCTGGAGATGATTCTCTTTATCTAAAGGGCATCGATCCGCTCTTCGGCAGCGGCACGGGCCCAGCGATCGGCTTCGAGCAATGCCGTCAGGTCCGGCTTGTCAATAACCGTATGCATTTCCATGACCGCTCGGATGACCTGCGGAATGCGCGTGAAAGCGACTCGGCCATTCAAAAACGCCTGCACCGCCACCTCGTTGGCCGCGTTCATGACGGCCGGCAGCGTTCCACCACTTTCTCCGGCCCGGAAGGCAAGGGACAGGCAGGGAAACTTTTCGAGGTCCGGTTTCTGAAATGTCAGTGCCATGCCGTTGGTGAAGTCCGGCACCGGCTGAGCCAGGGGAAGCCGCGCCGGAAAAGAGAGCGCGTAGGCAATGGCGCCTTTCATGTCTGGAACACCCATCTGGGCCATCACCGATCCATCCCGAAAGGCGACCATTGAATGCACGATGCTCTGGGGATGAACGACAACTTCGATCTGGGCCAACGTCACACCGAAGAGCCATTTTGCCTCGATGACCTCCAACCCCTTGTTCATCAAGGTGGCCGAGTCGACGGTAATCTTAGGGCCCATTTGCCAGTTGGGATGCCTCAGTGCCGATTCGGGCGTGATGCCGGCGAACTCTTCTTTCGGTCGATTGAGGAAAGGGCCACCGGAAGCGGTCAACAGTATTTTGCTCAAATCTTCGGGACGACTACCGGCCAGGCACTGAAAAATGGCGCTGTGTTCGCTGTCCACCGGCAAAATGCGGACGTTGCGGGCCGCGGCGTTCTGCATCACGATTTCACCGGCCACCACCAGGGTTTCCTTGTTGGCCAGTGCGACATCTTTACCGGCATCTATGGCCGCCAGAGTGGGCACGAGCCCGGCAGCCCCCACTACGGCGGTGACGACCATGTCGACCGACTGCAGTGAAGCCGCCTCACAATAGCCTTCCGTGCCGCAGAGCACCCGGGCCCGGCTGCTCTCCGACAGCATTTTCCGAAGTTCACCGGCCAGATGTTGATTGTGAACGACCGCCAATTCAGGTTTGAACAGAGCGATCTGCTCGCAAAGAAGCCGCAGGTTCGATTTTGCCGCCAACGCCACGACGGTAAATCTCTCCGGAAAACGGGCAACCACTGCCAGCGTGTTCCGGCCGATCGATCCGGTCGACCCCAGAATGCTCAAACGCTTCATCTGCAAGACGCCATCCGTTCATTTCCCACCGAGCTCAAAGTTCAGCGGAAAATAAATTTATAAAATAAATACTTTTAGAAAATAGGCAACCGGGGCAGCGAACAGCAGCGCGTCGATACGATCGAGGATGCCGCCGTGGCCCGGCAGCAGCGTGCCGGAATCTTTGACCTTTGACGCCCGCTTCAGCATCGACTCGAACAGATCCCCGGCCTGCCCGGCTGCCCCGATTAAAAGACTGCAAAGCAGGGTCTGCGGCCAGGTCAGGCCCGGCAGAAACAGCGCCTTGGCCAGCGCACCGAAGATCAGGTTGGCGGTCAATCCGCCAAGCGATCCTTCGATGGTCTTCCCCGGGCTCACGGCCGGGCTCAACTTGTGCCGACCGTAAAAAGAACCGACGTAAAGAGCACTGGTGTCACCCGCAAATACGATAAAAAGCAAAAAAAATATCCAACCCATACCGTCCGATCCGTTCCGTGTCAGGACCAGGAAGGATATGAACAGCGGAACGTAGGCAATCCCCAGAATTTGTTTGGCGAGGATTTTAAGGGTTTCCGGAAGGGTTCCGAATTGTAGAACGGTCAACAGACCCCCGGCTATCAGATTGAAGGCCAGGACCGCAGCCATGAGATCGGGAGTTCCCTTGAACGCCGCCCAGAGAAGCCCGCCGGTAGCCAGAAAACCGAGCAGCGGCAGTGCGGAAAAGATTTTCTCTTCTTGTTTCAGGACGATGCGAAAATACTCCCACAGCCCGAGTTCGGCTGCAGCCGCCACCAGCAGAAAAAACCACATCCCGCCGCGGTAAATAAAAAAAAAGAGGAAAGGCAGTGCGATCAGCCCGGTTATCCAGCGTTTCAAATACATAGCCCGAATGTCGTCATTTGGATTTGGCGGCCTGAGAAGCGAAATCGGTCGCGCATGGCTGTATGCACCCCGAATGGCTAAACGTCAATTTTCCCGAAGCGACGATCCCGCTGCTGATATTCTTTTAATATACCCAGAAACTCTTCCCGGCTGAAATCCGGCCACAGGGTAGGTGTAACGAAAATCTCGGTGTAGGCAATCTGCCAGAGCAGAAAATTGCTGATGCGCATCTCTCCGCTGGTCCGAATCAGAAGATCCGGATCGGGTATTTTTCCGGTATACAGGTGCTGGGTAACGAGATCTTCCGTGATGTCCCGTGGATCAACCTCTCCACTGCGCACTTTTTGCGCCAGTAATTGCACCATGCGGACAATTTCGGAACGGCTGCCGTAGCTCAGTGCTAAATGGAGCGTCATTGACTTGTTGTTTTCGGTCAGGTGTATGACGCGTGCCAAGGCCTCCCGTGTACCGGTTGTCAGACGCTCGGTCTCACCGATGGTGTTGAGCCGGATGTCGTTTTCCACCAGCTCGTCCTGTTCGCTTTCCAGAAAATGCTCCAGAAGCTTCATCAGCGCCTGCACTTCGATCTTGGGGCGCTGCCAGTTTTCGGTTGAAAAAGCGTAGAGGGTCAGATGGGAAATCCCGATTTCACGGCTGGTCCGAACGATGGTGCGTACCGTTTCAGCCCCTTTTTCGTGTCCCTGAACGCGATTCAGCAGACGTTGCCTCGCCCAACGGCCATTGCCGTCCATGATGATCGCCACGTGTGCGGGCATTTTTTCAGGATCGAGGTCTTGAACCAGAGGACTCACCGGGCTAGAATTCAAGAATCTCTTTCTCTTTTTCTTTGGTGACCTGTTCGACCAGATTGATGTAGTCGTCGGTAATTTTCTGAACCTGATCCTGAGCCTTGAAAGCCTCGTCTTCCGAAATATCGCCTTCCTTCTTGAGGTCTTTGAGCATATCGTTGGCGTCTCGCCGGATGTTCCGGACGGCCACCTTGTGCTCTTCACTCATCTTATTGATCACCCTTACCAGTTCTTTGCGCCGTTCCTCGGTCAACGGCGGAATGGCGATCCGGACGATTTTACCGTCGCTCGAAGGCGTCAGACCGAGATCGGATTTCAAAATGGCCTTTTCGATTTCTTTGATCCCCGATACGTCCCAGGGTTGAATAGTGATCAAGCGGCTCTCCGGCACCGCCAGCGTGGCCATCTGGTTGAGGGGTGTCGGCGTGCCGTAGTAGTTGACCCGAATACCGTCCAGAATCGACAGTGACGCCCGACCGGTCCGGACCTTCTTGAATTCTCTTTTCAGGTCTTCGACCGATTTACCCATATTCTCGCGGGTTTCCTGGTAAATGTCTTCGATCATGACGTTACTCCGTGGTTTGAAGAATTAATCTTGAAAGTAAGCCCCTGCCCATCAGGCAACGATCCGTGTCCCGACCTCCTCACCACAGATGACCTTTCGAATGTTACCCTTATTCTTGAGGTTGAAGACTGCCAGTGGAAGATGATTGTCCATTGCGAGCGAGATAGCCGTCATGTCCATTACTTTCAACTGTCTTTCGATGACCTGCATGTAGGTAATTTGTCTCAGGAATTTCGCTTGATGATTCAGGACCGGATCCGAGTCGAAAAGACCGTCCACTTTCGTGGCTTTGAGGAGAATTTCGGCATGAATCTCCTGGGCCCGCAAAACGGCGGCGGTATCGGTTGTGAAATAAGGATTACCGGTCCCGGCCCCGAAGATCACCACGCGTCCTTTTTCAAGGTGCCGCACGGCGCGGCGCAGGATATACGGCTCGGCCACTTCGTGCATGGAAATAGCCGTCTGTGTGCGGGTCTGGATACCGATCTTCTCGAGAGCACCCTGCAGCGCCAGGCTGTTGATCACCGTTGCCAACATCCCCATACGGTCGGCCGAGGCCCGATCCATACCGAAGGAACTGGCCGCAATTCCACGAAAAATATTGCCGCCCCCCACCACGATGGCGAGCTGTATACCGAGATCAAATGCCGACTGAATTTCTTCCGCCACGTATTTAATCATCTCGGGATCGATGCCGAAGCTCTGATCACCCATCAGGGCTTCACCGCTCAATTTCAGCAGGACTCTTTTGTAGCAGGGTAGCGGCATGTCGGGTACCTCGGTGTTTGAGCGGATGCAGTGCAACGTGTGCCACCGGGGGCACTTTATCTTAGGGCCCCAGCAAGAAATAATTCCACATCTTGCTTGTCTTTTGGATCGTCTACTGCGTTACATCCACCGACACGTATCTCGATATGCGCCGCTGGATGTGCCTTGTAGACGAACCCAAATCCGGCGCAATCTTGTGGAATTATTTCTTACCGTGACCCTAAGATAACGGTTTTGGCAAGGATGGAGAGAGGAGGCTGTATTGTAATACGCCGACGACCGAAAACGCAGTCCGAAACCTTTATCTTAAAACCTAGAGGACATTCATCGAACTTGAATTTTCTTTTTTTCTTCCCTGCGCTTGATCCTGTTCTGATCACTGATCTTCTTGTACTTGATCTTTATCAATTGCTTCTCTTTGTTGAGTTCCGCCAATCTGGACAAGAACTCTTGCTGAGCGACTGCGCCATCCTGGCCGGACTGCATGAGTAGCAAATTGTAAAACATTTGTTCTGCGCCAAGCGCATGATCTTCCGCTTTTTCTTGCCAAATCAGTTCGAAATCCTCTTCCCGATTCATGATCTCCCACGCCCTAAGTGTCGCGCCATACTCGAATTCGCTGACCGTATATTGATTTCTTTCTTTGATTATCGCGACTTCTTTATACTCCCTGTCGTTCCACTGCTCCTCTTGTTTGGTGAGGCCGTCTCCGAAAGGGGTTGCGAGAATAGGATCATATTCCTTCATCAGGCCGAGCGAGGCGGCCTTTTCAAGCGCCAGCTGATCCATTTGGGTCAGAAGCTCATTCTTTCGCTTCTCGTTGGAAATCATTTCCTTGTGGAGCACCTCGGCAGATTCTTTTTGCAGTGCAAAAAGTTCGTCCGCGTAAGCCTTCCCATCTGCCTGCATCTTTTTCGTGGTCTCCGCATCGAATTGAACGCCCGGTTTCATGAACAGGCTCGTCACCTTCTTTTGATATTCGGCCTCGGCAACGGCAACCTTCGCACTCCCATCCGCTTTGAGTTCCACGCGCTTGAGTTCAAATTCGACGTCGAGTTCTTTCACCTTCTCCTGGGTTTCAGCCTTGAGATTGCGGGCAAACTCCTGGAAGGATTTTGTGGCCTCCGCGATTTCAGCAGCGCGCTGTTTCTTTTTTTCTTGTCGTTTCTTCTGGGCTTCCTGGCGTTGTTTGCGCAGCTCCTTGCTTTCTGCAGCCGCGGCCTCGTTCAAAGGAAAAACAAGAGCAAGAGTGATCATCGATACACAGGTCAGTTTCAACATTTTCGTCTCCTCTCTTCGATGACTCTGTTGAACCATAGGGATGGCATTTCCGGCCATTTCCACGTTTGGGGTTACTGTTTCTGTAACGACCCGGGTGTAGACAAGCCAGGTTGTTTCGTAACAACCTTTTACAATATAATCATCAGCTTCAGATTAAGATGGTTATCTCCCGGTGCACATCCAGTGGGAACCGGGCGGGTTAAGACTGCCGTTTGACCTCGATCCAGGTGGCCAGGGCCCGCCCCAAGACCTCACCGGTTTCAGACAACAGAGCCGTGGCAGCCTGATGCTTGCGACCTTCCGATTGAATCGGCCACCCGACAATCACACAGCGGTCGCCGGTGTTCGGGTTGTGTCGTAAAGCGGCTGCCAGTCGGCCGAGAAGCATGTAACGGTGAGTATCCCTGTTGATGGCAAAGTAACCAGGACAGTCGAGAGCCGCCCAGACATATTCAGTGTTCACCCTGCCGGTATCGTCGCAAAGGGAACGGTGCGGCATCCAGGGGGCCGCGACGCAGTTATTTCCGGGAAGCGGACCCGCGAATATTCGCAATCCGTCTCCAGTTTTGCGGTCAGGACCGCACACGAAACAGGTCGGGTAGAAATGTTCACGAAAGCCGGTGTAGGCCTCGGCTGCCCGTAGGGCCTGGTCAAATGACGGTGTGAATGGAACGGGAAGATTCAGGCTGGTCCGACGCCCTTCGGCCACCGGACCGGATTCATCGCTCAGAGACACCCGGTCGCTCCCGTGGATGACCACCTCCAGTGGCGTGTCCAGCGGCGGCGGACGACGCAGGGTCACCTCGACATCGCCTTTTACAAACAAAGCCGCCCGCCCGCAGGCGTAGCCGCCGTTACCCGATTCCGGCGGCCCGCAGAAACGACGGTCGATTTTTACACGTGTTGTCATGTTTCCTTCCATAGTTAAAAGACATATATTAACAGATCAAACATGCCTGATGGGTTCAAGATTTTGAGTTGACCGTCAGCATTTAGTGTTAAACACTCATGGCCCTGGTGCCGCCACGGTGCATGAAAATGACGCGCCGGTGCCCGGATGAACGCTTGCGAAAAGCGGCTGACTGTCTGAGTCGCTTACGGGGTCTTAGACCGGACCCTAAGCCGATGCCGCTTAGAGGGTACGACCTTCAAGCCGTATCCGAACTCATTGTTTGAAGACGGGACTGGTCCGGGCTTAGAGCCCGTTGACGGCGAGTTTCAGCCGTCTTTCGCAAGCGTTCATCCGGGCGGAGGTGCCCACCTTTTTTTCAGTATTACATTCTATTTTCGTACTAAAGGTTCTTCAAAAATTATAACCGTTACGGATACATTTCAAGGTTCGGATTTCATCAGGAACTTGCCACGTGATCAAGGTCCCTTTCGTCCCTGTGACGGGTAAATATTTGGCTAAAGTGATCGTAAGCTATAAGGTGTAACCTATCAACAGTTACGCAATATTATGAAAAGAAAGGAACTTGCTATGACTGGTGCGGATATTACCGTTTATGGTGCCCATTGGTGTCCCGATTGTCGTCGCAGCAAACAATTTTTAGGCGAACACCAGATTCCTTACAATTGGGTTGACATTGAGGAGGATAAGAGCGGTGAGGCGTTCGTCATTAAAACGAACCAAGGCAAGCGAATCATTCCCACCATCACTTTTTTTGACGGCTCCTTTTTGGCGGAGCCGAGCAATGCAGAACTAGCCGCTAAACTGGGGCTGAAGACCAAAGCAAGCCGCAGCCATTACGATCTGATCGTTTTGGGTGGTGGTCCAGCCGGACTGACCGCGGCGCTCTATACTGCTCGGGAGTTCATTGACACCCTGGTCATCGAACGCGCTGCCTTCGGCGGGCAAGCGGCCGGGACGGAGCGTCTTGAAAATATGCCGGGATTTCCTGAAGGAATTGGCGGAATGGCGTTTTCCCTGCGCTTGCGGGAGCAGGCTGAGCGTTTCGGCGTGGAACTGCTTCAGGCTCAAGAGGTAACGGGCGTTTACACGCAACACAACTATCACTGCGTTCAAACGGGCGATGGTGAAGAGTACAGTGCTCGCGCAGTCCTCGTGGCAACCGGCAGCCGCTACAAACGGTTAAATGTTGCGGGTGAAAGCGAACTTATCGGAGCGGGCGTTCACTTTTGCGCCACCTGTGACGGCCCGTTTTATCGTGGCAAGAGAGTTGCGGTTGTCGGCGGAGGCAACAGCGCCGCCGAAGAGAGTCTTCTGCTGATCAAGTTTGCGTCACATGTCACCATACTGGTGCGAGGTGGCGAGCTCAAGGCAAGCCGGATCATTCAAGAAAAAGTCCTAACCCATCCAAAAATCGATGTGCGCTGGCACACTGAGGTAAAGGAATTTCACGGTGAGAACGCAAAGCTCACCAGACTGAGTGTGGTCGATAACCAGACAAAAGAGACTGAAGAGCTGCCGATGGATGGTGCTTTTATCTTCATTGGGTTGGATCCCAACTCCGGCTTTCTTGCCGGCAGTGGCGTTTTGCTCGATCAATGGGGCTTCATCGTCACCGGCCATGATCTCGTTCACTCCGGTGAGCGGCCGGCTGGTTATCAAAATCGTGAGCCGGCTCTGATGGAAGCGAGTGTTCCAGGAATATTTGCTGCCGGGGATGTAAGGGACAAGAGTACCAAACAGGTGGCAAGTGCTGCCGGTGAGGGAGCGAGCGCGGCACTGATGATCAGAGAGTACCTCAAGAATGTCTGAAAGAATATTTCATTTTCGCTCGAAGAAAAATGGTTCAGAACCGGCTGGTAAAGATGGACTTCGGGCAATCTAAAAGTAGCCGACAAGACGACCCAGCGTAAGGGCCGAGAGCCAGGCCGCAAACGAAATGCAGGCCGCGGATCGAGCGCGTGCCGGCAATCTGGACGTCGTCCAGTGAGACAGCGAGCGATCGTCAGGCATGGCCAGATGCAATACCAGGGCATTTGCCGCGCCCGCAACAACGATGACCATTTTCGCGATGAAGAGACTGGAGTTGGCATATTGCGTTGCGCATGGCTTTTGAACGTAAAAGACAAGGGAGGCCGATTGGCATTCAGGGGCAGGGACCGAGTTTCGGATAATCGGTAATAATGACAACAAATCCGATCCAAAATTTTTCACTGTTTTTCTCCCGTTTTTTTCAATCCGGTTCTAATTGACGGAAGATAGTAAAATTTATTTGAGCTGTTTCAGTTTATTTATGAAATCCTGATTTTTTGGAACCCCTTTTTGAACAAACCGAATGACGCCGCTTTTGTCGATAAGGTAAGTAACCCGTCCCCAACCGTAGAGTTTCCACTGAACAAGGGGGCTTTGTCGCCCACATCGAGCCCGAAAGACTCCGGCGGCACCCACAACAGATTAAATACGATAAACGAAAGCAGCACAACAATCCTCGTTTTCTTCATTTTTTTCTCCTTTACGGTTCGGCCAAATGTACCAATGATCTTTAAACACATTTGACACTGAACAAAAATTGCTCTCAAAGCCGGTATTCACAAATGCCGGCGGCAACAGGGGAAACCGGTTAATATAGTAACCGGACGAGGTTCGAATTCATCCGCGGCTGTTAGTGTTTTCTAATATGAGTCTGTTCGACAGCGCTTCAATGTCTGCCTTTATGGAACATTTTGCGTTTCCCATCCGAGAAGAACTTCCGGCGGCCGGAATGATGGCGGCAGGGGACAAAGGGGTCATGGCATTCTCTGCGATCGCTGCAGAATCATCTCGGCCACGATGCTGACGGCGATCTCCTCGGGGGTTTCGGCACCGATGGCAAGGCCGATGGGGGAGTGCACGCGATCAATTTGAGTTTGGTGAACCCCCTCCGCCCGCAAGGCGTCATAAATCGTGTTGCGTTTGCGGCGGCTGGCGATCATCCCAATATAGCCCGCGTCGGTGGCCAAGGCCTGGGCCAAAACAATTTTGTCATGCAGATGGCCGTGCGTGAAGATGATCACATAACTGTCCGAAGTGATCGCCAGATCTGTAAAAGCGCGCTCAAAGCTGTCCAGCAACCTTACTCGATGCGCCTCTGGAAAACGTTCCGGATTGACATAGTCCTTCCTGTCATCCAGGACCCAGACCTGGAATCCCACCATGGCCGCTAAATGGGCAGTCGGTTGGGCCACATGACCGGCTCCAAAAAGATAAGCGGTCGTAAATCTTACCGATGGCTCCACTACCACCAGCGCTTTTTCAAACCTTAATGTTTGGATTCGGGTTGCGGTTTGGGCGGTGGTCAGCACCTTTTTCAGAACGGACCGACCCAAGGGAACTGGGCCTATCATTTTTTCCTGAGACATGACCAGACAGAGGGTGGTGCGGTAGAGCGTGTCACTGGTTTGCAGGGCTACCGTTACCAAACACCCCTGGCGGTTTTTCTCCAAAACCTGCTGCCATTGACCAAAAAGATCCCGGTTGACGGGGGTGGGGAGAACACAGGCCAGCAAAACATCGGCACTGCCGCCGCAAATCATATCCTTGGCGGTTATGACGTCACCGCTCAGGTCGAAATGCATCACTTCCGATTGCTCACGCTTGATAAGTTGGGTCGCCCGGACCATCACTGCAGCCTCCAACGATCCGCCGCCGATAGTGCCGATACCGCGGCCTTCGCGTGTAACGATCATTTTGCTGCCTGCGGTGCGAGGCGTGGCGCCTTCATGACGGAAAATAGTGGCCAGGACGAAGATTTGGCCTTGGGCCAACAGTTCACAGGCGGTCTGCTCAATCAGATGCATGGGTGGGGTTCCTCGTGGGGGGGTGGCATTTTTTCTTATTAGCCACTGCCTGAAATGATTTCATGAAATGTCTGAACGAGAACAGCCGATTATGGCCTTATTTTCTATTTCGGCGTCTGTCTCACCAGCCGGGGGTGTGACGCACCTCTATTATACGATAAATACGCCGCACCGCCGACCGGTAATGGGGCCGAAGCAGCCGAGACAAAAGCATCTGCTGAAAGGCCCCCATTTGCTAGTACAGCTTTCGGGCCCAAGTTTCATCACCCAGGCTGTTTTTAATGCTGACGATCAATTCGGACATGCGTTGGTTCGCATCAGAGGCCTGCAGTGCCTTCTGATAGATACGACGCGCCCATTGCTCATCTTTTAAGTAAGTCAGTACGCATTCTGCCAGAGTTCTCAGATCGTGCGCCGAGGCCAATTTCGATTCGATGGATTGGACAATCCCCCGCACAACCCCCGGATCCCCGGTTTGCTGAGCCGCCGACCGGACCAACACTTCATAATCGCCGATGCTGCCGCACAGGGTTTCCGCTTTGGCATAAAGGCGCTGTGCGCGTTCCTTATCGCTGCGGGCGGTTAATACGGCCCCGGCAGTGGCGGCGCAGCTGACGGGGTCGGCACACGCATCTTCAGCCTTGTCGAACAATTGGTCGGCCCACTGCGCATCGTCCAACTTGTCAAACACGACCCGGGCCAGGCGTATATAATCACTTGAAGTGCGGCAGCGTTTTTCTAAATCGGTGTAGATTGTCTTGACCCAATTCGAGTCGTTGAGGTTTGTCAGTATGCCGTCTGCCACGTTGTTGATCTTCATCTCCTCGTCGATTTTCTCCAACTGTTTCGTGTAGATCTCGCGGACCCACTCGGAATCCTGAAGATCGACAGAAACGGCGTCGGCCAGTTTCAGGTAATCGGGGAAATACCGAGCTTGCGTCCCGGCTTTTTGGTACAGTTTACGGGCGTAATGCTTGTCGCCGGTTTGTTTGAACATCTCCTGTGCCAGATTGACCAGGGCGGCGGATGTTCCACATTCGGCCTCGCGGGCGATAAATTCGGTGTAAAGCGCCGCGTTGGCTTCTCTTATTTCGAGCTGTTCCTTGATCGCATCGATCCACCCCTGATCGTCGGCGTACTGTTGAATCGCCTCGCCGGTTTTTTTGAACTCGTCATTGCTTTTTACCGCCAGCTCGGCCTGCTTCAACACCTTCTGTGCGGCAGGTTTGTCCTGAATTTCCTCTACCAGCGCTTTGGTCACATCGATTAGTTGCTTGCAATTCGGTTGAGCCCCCAGGGTCTTTTGATAAACCGCCCCGGCAACGGCGGCATCACCCGTATCGGCGGTGATGGCCTTCGCCAAATTGAACAATTGATCGAAGGTCGTAAACCGGGCTTCGGCCTTTTTGTAGATGTCCAGTGCCAGCGTTTTGTCTGCCAGCGATTCGATGATCGACCGCGCGAGGGCCATCAGGTCCTCACCTTTTTCGATACGGTCGGCCGCTTTACGATAAATGGTCTTGGCATATTCGGGGTCCTTCAGATCCGCTGCGGCAGATGTCGCCAGCACGATCAGATCCTTACCGGACTCGAGAGCGGCTTCACCTTTTGCCGCCAGAGATTTGGCCAGTTCCACATCTTCGATACCCTCGATGACCCCTTTGACCAGTTGGGCATAATCACTGCCGCTTTTGCAGCTCTCAGCGGCCTGGTCGAAAATCGCCTTGGCCCGCTCCCGGTCACCGAGCACGTTCAGGAAACCTTTGGCGCATTCGACATAATCGGCCGCCGATGAGCATTTTTCAACTGCGGCATCAAGCGGTTTCTTCGCCAGCTCCGCGTCGGCCATAATTTCCTGGATGCTCTTGCTCAGGGTAAAAAAGTCGGCGACGCGAGTGCATTTGTCCTGGGCTGCAGCCAGGGCCTCCGTCGCCGTGGCGGTATCGTCCAATTCCGACGCGGCGCGCGCCAGATTCACAAAGTCCTGGGTCGTGGCACCGAAGTCTTTGGCCTGGAGCAGGTATTGCTTGGCTCTTTCCTTATCCTCCAGTACGTCACCGGCGCTCTTTGCAAACAAGATGAGTTCGTCCACCGTCTGCGCCCACTCGGCGCCTTCATCCAGCAATTCGGCCGCCCGCGACTTGTCGGAAAGCTCCTTCACGAATTCGCCGGCCACATTTACGTAGTCTTCTGAAGTCTGACAACCTTCCGCTTTTTCTTCCAATTCTTCCTTCGTGCTCATTTGTTCCCCCTTTGGCTTGGTTAAGGTAAGGTTACGGAAATATAAACCGAGTATCTGCCTGCCCTAAATAGAAACTTGAAACTTGAAACTCGAAACACAGAACCCGGAACCAGTGGTGGCTTATGGGCCATGTGCGTTTAGTCGGTAAAATCGATGAGATCCTGAAACTGACAAAACCGACATAACCGGCTCAACAGGCTTAACGGGCTCAACGGACACAACCGAACAAGGTGGGCGCCCCCGCCCGGATAAGCGGTTTCGAATTGCGGCTGAAACTCGCCGCCAACGGGTTCTAAGCCCGGACCAGGCCCGTCTTAAAATAAGGGTGTCGGGTTTGTCCCCAAAGGTGTTCCTTTCATGTTGTATCGGCATAGGGTCCGGTCCGAGACTCCGTAGGCGGCTCAGACAGTCAGCCGCTGTTCTCAACCGTTCATCCGGGCTCCGGCGTATCATTTTCATGCACCGTGGCGACCCAAAGGGCCATAAGTGTCTAACTGACAAAACGGACTTAACCGACTCAACTGACACAACTGCTTCAGCATATCCAACCTTGTCGAAGCCTGTTTCACCGGGGCGGCAACCTCGACAATCGCTCAATTTAGATGTACACATGTCATGCCGCCGGCCGGCTCGAGGTGCTTTTTTAATGGGCCGATTGTGCATGGCACCGCCAATAAACTGGATCGCCGTTCGGTTCGGCTAGTTACCGGCGGCATCGCAGCTGTTTTTTTACTACCTTGCCGGACCCGAAATTGTCAATCGGCAACTCAGTCCATCGGTGCATAAATTCGATGACGAAATTAATAAGGAAATGTCCGGAATGAGTGACGATCAGATGTCGATAACAAAAGACCTCCCCAATCATCTCTCCGAGCGGGTGAGGGACCTAAGCCGTCTTGCCTTCAAGGATGACGGCGAATTCGTCCTGTACTGGATGCATCATGCGGTGCGGGGGCACGAGAATCCCGCCCTGGACACCGCGGTTTTCGTCGCCGGGCGGTTGGGATTGCCGGTGTTGGTTTACCAGGGGCTGGGTGGCCGGCACCCCTACAACTCCGATCGGCATCACATATTTATCATGGAGGGTGCCCGGGATGTGCAGCAGGAACTGGCGCATCGGGGCATCACCTATCACTTTTATCTGGCCCGCGATCCCGGCAGCCCTACGCCGCTAAAAGAGTTGACGGCCAGGGCGGCACTCATCCTGACCGAAGATTTCCCCGCGCCACCCTTTACGGCCTGGAGCAGACGCCTTGCCGCGTCTTCCCGCGCCGCTTTCTGGACCGTTGACACGGCTTGCATTCTGCCGATGCCGGTTTTGAAAAAATCCTACGCGCGGGCGTATCAGTTTCGAAAGGACACGTGGGGCGAATTTAAAAAGAGAATGACACGTCGTTATGAAGATCCGGAAACCGTAGTTCAACGGTTCCAAGGCCGGCTCGGGTTCGATCCGGTTGACCTGGTATCGGCCGACATCGCGGAGCTCTGCGCGAGCTGCCGCATCGATCACACCGTTGGGCCGGTTCCGCACACACGGGGCGGAGCGACGGCCGGATACCATCGCTGGGAACAGTTCAAGCGGCATGGAATGCAAAATTATGCCAGAACACGCAACGATGCGGCCGTCGCGTTTCCTTCGGGTGTCAGTCGCATGTCCGCCTACCTGCATCATGGACAGGTGTCGCCTTTTCGAATCGCCAGGGAAACCGCTGCATCCAACGCCGAGGGCGCCGAAAAATTCCTGGATGAAATGCTGATTTGGAGAGAACTGGCCCACAATTTCTGTTTTTACCATCGCCATCCCGCCACCTTCGATGCCTTACCGGCCTGGGCGGCCAAGACCCTCACAGACCACCGCCAGGACTTGCGCCGGTCCGTTTACACCTGGGAGCAGATGGCCAGGGCCACCACCGGAGACCCCCTCTGGGACGCCGCCCAGAAATCTCTGCTGATCCACGGCGAACTGCACAACAACCTGCGCATGACCTGGGGAAAAGCCATCCTGCAGTGGACCCGCTCACCGGAGGAGGCGCTGCAGATAATGATCGATTTAAACCATCGATATGCGCTGGATGGCAACGATCCCAATTCTTACGGTGGCATACTGTGGTGTCTGGGGCTTTTCGATCGTCCCTTTCAACCCGAAAAACCGGTCATCGGAACCCTGAGACCCCGTTCGACCCGGTCCCACGCCGCACGCCTCGACTTGAGAAAATACTCGGTAAAGATAGCCAGACCGGCAATCTCGGCGCCGGTAAGCGTGGCGGTCATCGGAGCGGGCCTGTCCGGATTGGTTGCCGCCCGCACGCTGGCTGATCACGGCCTTCGGGTGCAGGTGTTCGAAAAGGCGCGCGCACCCGGCGGAAGAATGTCCACCCGTAGAATGAATTCTTTTGCCTTCGACCACGGCGCCCAATATTTTACGGTGGGGGACGAACGGTTCCAAAAATTCGTCGACAGCTGGATACAGGCCGGTCTTGTCCGCCGGTGGGACGGCCGAATCCGCGTCGTTCATGGCGGTGAAATCCGCAAGGAAAGAGGGGAGCATCTTCGTTTCGTAGGGGTTCCCGGCATGAGTGCGGTAACGCGTCACTTGGCGGACGCTCTGAACATCCGCTGGTCCACCCGCGCGCAGCATGTTCGCAATGAGGGCCGTGGCATCGTTCTGGCGCATGAGCACGGGGATTCTTTGGGAAGCTATGATGCCCTCATCGTTTCCGCTCCTCCGGAACAAAGCGCTGAGCTCCTGGCAAAACTCACCCCTCTGGTCGACCAGGCGACCGCCGTTCGCATGGCTCCCTGCTGGGCCGTCATGCTGGCCTTCGGACAGCCCCTGGAGCTGCCGTTCGACGGCGCCTTCATTCACGATACCGCCGTTGTTTGGGCTGCCAGAAATTCAAGCAAACCGGGTCGTGGGGCTAATGAATGCTGGGTTCTGCATGCCGATTCCGCCTGGTCGTTCGACCATTTCGATCTCGCCCCCGAGGAAGTCGTCCACCGTCTTACGGCATCTTTCTTTTCCGCTGTCGACAGCCTGCCGGTGGAGCCGGTCTTTGCGGCGGCCCACCGCTGGCGCTATGCCAAAGCGCAGAACCCATTGGACGACGGCTGCCTTTGGGACCGCCAGGCGATGATCGGCCTCTGCGGCGACTGGTGTTGCAATTCCAGAATCGAGGGTGCCTTTCTGAGTGGTGCGGCAATGGCCGGCAGAGTCCTGGGCGCCGTCGAGCCAAGACAGTAGATGTTTCCCGAGACGGTTCCTTCCTCAATAAATTCAGTTGAATTCCGGTGACTGAATTTATAATCGATCGAGGTTGGACGGTGACCAATAAAAGGAGATGGAATCGTCCAACACGGCAGGAATGCCTTCGTGAATGGTAGGAAATTGGGGTGACAACCCGACAGCATGGTTCAGCGTACCTGATATGACCGGCAGCCGTAAATTCCAGCAAGAAATGGCGCCGCTGGGATATGGATTCGGCTGGGCGGTCAGTCCAAAGAGAACATCCAACAGTCGTGTTCCCACGTAAGATATTTTTTGTGGAACGTGCATCACGCGAAGCCGAGGATAATAGGTTTGCAGCGTTTCAAAAAACTCATTCCACGTACATGACAGTTCATCGGCCACCACCCAGATACCCGTCCGACCGTTTTCAGCGGCACGTATGAGGGCACGCGCCGCGTCGATGACGTGTAGATGCGCAAATGGATTGTCGCCCCTTCCCGGAAAAAAGACCTTTCCATGCCGAACCTGGTCAAAAAGCAGGCTGTGGGCTCCGTAGACATGGGGTAGACGCAAGGACACAAAACGTATACCTGCTTTTGAAGCTAATTCTTCGAGGCGCCGTTCGGCCTCGAACTTGGCCTGTCCATAACCGGACATCGGCGACGGTTCCGTATTCTGATCGAGCGGTTTGGCGGTATCCCCGTACACCATTAGACTGCCGCCAAATACAAAATTTTGGACATGCGCCTCAATCGCGGCCTGCATGAGATTTAAAGAGCCTTTGACGATGGAGGGATACAGTCGCGGATAGGGTTCAAAGGCAGCTCGAGCCCCCAGGTGGATAACGGTATCAATTCCGTTCAGGATACGACGCAGGCTTTTGGGGCTGCGGACATCTGCCTGCATAATTTCGGCGTCCAGATGTCTCAGCATAAGACCGCGTACAGGACGCCTGACCATAAGCCTTGGGCGCATACCCCGCTCGGAAAGCTGTTTGGACACCTCGATGCCGATGAACCCGGTGGCACCGGTGACAAGAACCCTTTTCACGATTGATCCTCCTTGATCGATGGGGTGAGCAGTCGTTTTATGCGATTCAAGGCGACACGGCAAACGACTCCGTATCCAGCTGCCCAGACCGGAACAGTGAACGTCAACTGACATTGATCCGGGCCCCGGGGTTCCACGCGATGACCGGTGGCGGCCACGCCGCCCACCCGCCAGTCCCAATAACGTTCCGGTTCGAATGTCTCGATGGTAAAAGGCGCCCAGAAACCGAAAGGAGTCCGGATGCGGCCCGTCAATCCGGCGCGGATAAACCGCTCGGTGCTGTCGACCTCCTTTAAAGACGGCCCCCAGTGGGTCCAGGTCTGCGTATCCGTAATCAGACGCCACACACGCGAAACCGGTGCATCGATGTGTGTTCCGACATCAAGTGTCAATCGCATCTACAGTGCTTTGCGCTCGGTAAGGAGACCTTTACTTCAAAGAACCTACCGCATGGTCTTTCAGGTCTTAAATACTCCCTGTGCAGTGGCAAATCGATCGAAAAAACTACCTGTGACCGAAGTAATTAAAGTGATAATTTAATCACCGCCAGGGTAATGACAAGGGATTTTAGGCTCCACGCGATTGTTCGAATCCAATTGGTGGCGACCAAACGCCGAATTAACACCTCTTTCTTGCCGGACTTCAGTCGATTGTGAATCGGCACCTGTAAAAGAAATGTCGAAGACCAAACGATGACAACCAGAACAGTAGAAATAATGGCACCAGGGGTGCCGGCATCCAAAAGCCACCAAGTCGTCATTCCCAGCTCAGATATCATTAGCGGTAGAACAATAAACGAAATCCTGTTGACATACCATCTGTGGTAGTCGATGAAGGTGTCGGGTGGAATTCGATGAAAGCCAGGGTATATGATGACTTGAACCAACCAGATAAGAAGCAGCAGTCCCCAGCTCAATGCCAGGTTGAACATCATCAGTCGCAATGAAAGTTCTTCCCCCTCTTTTTACAATTAGCTTCCGTATTTATGGTTAAAGGCCTTCCTTGACACTTGATGACCGGCTCATTAGCTTTCACCTCGTATTCAAACGTAATCTATAGGTTCAAAGGATTTATTGTGAAGCCATTAAAAAATACGTCCAATTCAAGCATCGCCGAAATCATCGAGAGCCGCTCTCCGGCCGGTCGGCAGGATTCTGTCCAGGGTTGGCATAATTTGCTTAAAAAACTTCTTTCACAAATGACGCCGTATTTAAAAGACGGCCACTTGGTTACTTTTCGCACCCTGAATGATCGGGAAAGAGGGTTTTTCGAAGAATTGCATGGAAAAGTAACGGTGCCGCCAACCGTTAGTGTCATTTATATGCCACCGAGTGTCCGCTATCAGATGCTGTACCATAGACCGGAAGGTGAGCCCCGGGCAGTTCCCGATCATTCCCCGGAAAATCCACCGGATGAGGGTATCGTACTGGGCTGCCGCAGGACTGACCTCAACGTTATTATTAATGCTCTGCTGGCCAAACCGCCGTTCGCACCGGCTATCGATGTTTATGACAACGGTCAGCTGTTGGCCGGGTATGTTTACAACACCATAGACGAATGTATCGGGGATTTGACGAAAGTTCTGCAGATCCATCTAAAGCCGGTAACCAATTTAAAATGAAAAACAGCCGGCCGGATAGCTTCAGCTCTGCTTTTCCGGCAGGTATCGCCAGTAGCGACGCGGCAGCTGGCGCAGGTGAAGCTTCGGATTGATCCGCGATGAAATGTTGACGGCGGCATAATACCGCTGCCACAGCGTTAGACAAAGCTGTTCGTCGTCGTCATCGTCATTTACGGGCGCTTTCAAGGCCGTGACATCCAACCGCAGTTCACATGTTTTGTACCGGTCGTAGCACAGTCCGTAGTTTCTCACTGTATCGTAAATGATCCACCACTGGTCGGCAAAGCGCGATTCGAAATGCCGCCGGATCAGCGGCAGAATGTCATACCGGGGCGCGACCAGAGCCAGGTACCGATCTTCACCGGTCTGCTGGAATCGAATAAATTTTTTCATACGGTGCGCCTCGCGACGAACCTTCTGGCAGAGCCTTTCGAGTTGAATGCGAGATGTGAGATGCGCTTCGGACCTGAGGGCACTGCGTCCCGGGATCGCATCCCGTACAAATCGGTAAATCATCATTGCCAAACGGTCAATTCGCCAGACCCCGCTCGAGGGCTTCGATTTCGCGTTCGATACGATTGGATGACGAGGTGAACCGGGCGAGAAGCGAATAGGCCAACGGTACCAGAAAGAGGGTCAGGACGGTGGACAGCACCACTCCGGAGATGATGACCACTCCGATGGTAAATCGGCTTTCGGCGCCGGCACCGGTTGCAAGGACCAGGGGAATAGCACCGATGGCAGTAGACACCGATGTCATCAACACGGGGCGCAGGCGCGTTTGGGCGGATTCCAGTATTGCTTCTGCGACAGGAATTCCC
>Ga0272443_10001339_pt1 | contig 36938 bp, 32 predicted proteins | sample SSMAcet12_FD_193581 | JGI IMG/M metagenome (GOLD analysis project Ga0272443, IMG submission 193581) | Marine sediment archaeal communities from Little Sippewissett salt marsh, Falmouth, MA, United States - SSM-Acet-12 | ecosystem: Environmental > Aquatic > Marine > Wetlands > Sediment ... | reverse complement strand
TCATTTTTTTTTGCCACATTGTGTGTTTGTGCCCGGTTAATATGATAGTTTTATTATTGTGTAGTCTACTCAAATTCAATTGCCGCTTCAAATAAGGCTCTTTCAATTCCTTCTTCACTCATCATATGACCAGCTTTTTCTACAATTGTTAATTTTGAATTCGACAATTCCTTATGCAGCCTAAATGCAGTTAAGGGCGGACAAATTACATCATATCGTCCATTTATGATAATGGAAGGAATATGCCGAATTTTATTTATATCCCGAAGTATCTGATCTTTCTCAAGAAAGCAAGCCTGAGAAACATAATAATTCTCAAATAGGGCCATTGTATAATATTCATGAAAATTTTCGTCTGCATTGTAATAAGTATTCAGCATTTCATCCTCAATATGTAATCCACCAGCTTTGTATTCATATCGAGAATATAGTTTTGTATTTCTTTTTCGATTCTCTATATTTTCAGTTTGCAGCCTTTCTAGCCAATCCTCAGGATGATATGATGATTGATAATCCGGGAATTCGAGAGCTAGGGTTTCAAATGATTCAGGGAAAAACTTAGGTACTATATTCATCATTATGTTAGTTATTTCCTCTCTTGTACCAAAGAAGATCCCTCTAAGTATCATTCCACTTACGTTTTCTGGATATTTCTCTGCATAGGCAAGACTAAGTGTAGATCCCCAGGAACCACCAAAAAGTATAATCTTGTTCAGGTTTAACTCTCTTCTTAATCGTTCAATATCTTCAATAAGCAATTGTGTCGTGTTCTCACGAAGTTCAGCATTTGGTTTTGACTTTCCACAACCTCGCTGATCATGCAGTACTATGAGATATTTATCAGGATTAAAAAATCTGCGCATATAGGGAGTACATCCACTCCCTGGGCCACCATGAATTACAAAAACTGGTGTCCCTTTTGGATTACCTGAAAGTTCATAATATACTTTATGAATATTTGATACTTCTAAGAATCCAGACTCATAAGGTTCAATCTCTGGCCATAAGCTAATTGTATCAGCTGAATCTTTTTTATTTGAACAATACAATAAAAGGAAAGCGCTTATAATTAATAATACTAATCTTTCTATTTTTAATGAATCCATTTTATATTCTTTTAATTTATTAATTATGTGTGGTTTACTAATATTTTTATGATCAATAATCCCTATCATGTACCTCCATTCTGAGAATCATTGGTTAGTTAATAGATCAAAATAATGCAATATGTAATTCATTCCTAACCCTGGTATTAAGCATTCACCTGCTGGTGCAGTTTAATCCTTTCCTGGATGATTATCAGTCAACCATTTAATAAACACAGTTGCCAGTTCATCTCTTTTCCCTTCGAAAGCATGATTTGCATCTAATATTACCATCTCTACTTTTTCAGCTTCCTGTGATTGCAGGGCCCTGATAAACGGCAATACATGTCCTTCAAGGGTGGAAGCCTGATCTTTCCAGCCACCAATTATCAGAAGTGACCTGTCTGACAGATTTTTTGCATGCTTTACAAGATCATATTTATCCGAATTTTCCAGTAGCTCTTTGAGTTGTTTCTCACCACCAGGTCCTTTGACAGGGCCATTTGAATGCCGGTCATTCATTGTTTCAATAAACATTGCCCTGAATTCTTCGTTCTTCTCCGCCAGCCTTGCGATATCACTGAGGTCAGCCGCTGCAATAGAAATGACATATTTGATTGAAGAATCAGAGGCTGCTGCTGTTAATGCAATATCTCCTCCATAACTCCAACCGGCAAGTGCAATATTATCAGCATCAATTCTATATTTTCTTATGGTTTCATCTGACCTTAAAAAGCTTATAGCTGAAAATACATCTTCAACCGAATTCTTAAGAGAAGATATCCCTTCACTTTCATAGAATCCACGATAATTAAATACCAGTGCATTCCAGCCTGCTCCAGGTGCTGCCTGAGCAAGTCCTAAGACATCTCTGTTGCCACCGGGCGAACCATGCAATAAAATAATCGTCGGATGAGGACCGTCACCCCGGGCTTCACGGAAATATCCAAAGAGTTTTGATCCGTGACTGTCAAATGAGATCGGGATCAGATTATCGGAATCAATTTGGTTTAATGGGGTCTCATCCTGAGCCTGTGCCTTAAAAACGAAAGAGTTATCACTATAATCAATATCCGGTATTCCCACGGTATCTAAAGCAATTTCTTTAATCTTATCAAAATGATCCAGTTCTATTTTAATTTCTTTGGCACCATTCTTCCAGATATCCATCGATCGTTCTATCTGTTTTATTGAACCATCGTTATATAATATTTGCAGCCTGACCGGAAGCGGCAAAGCACCTTCACCTACTCTTTCAACAATTACATTTTGTCCGGACAGTTCAAGTCCCATATCGGGATAACCCGGATCTAAAAACCAGGCTTTCCAGAACCAGTTGTAATTTTCTTTCAAGGCATCATTCATGGTATAGAAGAAATCATAAGGTGTTGGATGTTTCCCACGCCATCTCTTACAGAATTCTTTGAAAGCAAATATGAACCGGTCTGCACCTATCATATCCGTAAATAACATATATGGAACAACCGGTTTTACCACGTATTGATAAAAAGTATTGCTCTCATTGGTATGGGCATATGAATGATAGAGGGAACTATTATCCTGGGTTGATAAACATAATTTACTGTATGCATCATATATTCCGTACATGTGGGGCGAAGTACCGTTGCCAGAATAGAAGTCTGCATGATATTGATCCCAGAGGAACCTCATACTTATAAATTCTGTGATTCCCTCGTCCATGAAATGATATCGCTTTTCGTTAATGCCCATCATAAAAGGTAAATAATTGTGGCATATTTCATGGAACGTCATGATTATCAAGAATATTGAATCATTCACATCACAATTATTTGCGATCATGGGGAATTCCATTCCTCCGTTAAGCATGCCATTAAAGGTTGTTGTGTGATTGTAAGGGAATGGAATCTTCGGAAATACTTCCGAGGCATACTTAACCGTTTTTCTGGCAATATCAATAACCTCAGGGTAAAGAATAGATTCCGGATGATAGGCTGCATTAACGAATACCCTTCGATCATCGATTAAAACACCTGTACCGTCCCACAGATAATTCAGTGCTGCTCCAAATCCAAAATCCATAACTTCATTTACCTCAAATTTCCAGACATTACCGGTTAGCAGATTATTATTCAGATTATCCTTTGATATGATGTGCACTGTTTCATCCGAATAGAGAGCTGCATCAATTTTATTAAGTAATTCTGGCGAATAAACGTCCCGGGCATTTGTTAAAGCACCTGTAGCCCATACAAAAAACCCCTCAGGTACTTCTATACTAACCCTATAATTATTGAAATCATTATAGAACTCCTGATTCCCTTTATGGAAAAGCATATAATCCCATCCCTTCATTTCCGGAGAGACCTCCATATCATCATATACGGCTATCTGAGGATAGAAATACCCGATAAACCACGCGTTATCCTTATAATGACCCGTTCTTCTGAATTCAGGTTCCACAGGTATTTTATAACTCCATTCGCAGTACAAATTGAGCTTACCTGAGGAAGGGAGAGGTTCATTTAGTGGAATAGATAGATTTGTTCCATTTGATAATATTTCATTGCTATTAAGCATAATGCCCTGCCCATTAATTATCATGGTGTCCAGGTCCATACCTTGATGAATATTTCCTGGATGCACTACCATGTCCCTGATTGCTCCCTCTTTATACCTATTCTGGTAAAGACGAATAACTATATTGGTAAGAGTATCCGGGCTCTTGTTATAATAGGTTACAGACTCCTTACCATAAATCCTTTTTTCAGCAGTATCCAAACGAACAGCTATATCATAATCAGCATGGTTTTGCCAGTAATTTGGTCCCGGCATCCCATCCCTGCTGCGGGTACCATTTATTACAGCCTGTCTGTAATTAACCGGCTCATAGAGTGCTGTTTCCTGTGCGAGAATAGCAAAAGGCATTATCCACGCGATCATAAAAATTAATCTTTTCATGATATGGAAGATTTATTAATGCAATTCTTTAATCCAGGCCGATTTTTTTAATTAAATCCTGAAACCGGGGCAATGACCGCACATTATCAAACCAGGGATAGGAGTGAATGAAAATTACCCATACGTCATGGTTTTCATACATCTCTTCCAGTATTTTAAAACCTTTTTCATTCTCCCCCAGGGCAAAACAGAGTTGAGCCGTGCCGGAACCTTTAATGTTTTTGTTTTCAAGTTCCTGAAGTATCTCCCTTGCTTTGTCAATTTCACCCATTTTTACATGTATGAGGCCCAATACATACTCCCCGGTTATTGGATTTTCCCTGCATTGTTTTTCTCTTGTAATTTCTTCAAAAGCTTCATCGTACATTGATTTTTGCAGGTAGCAAAGACTCAGATTCAGATGTGCGAAAGGCATACAGGGTTCAAGTTCAAGTGTTTTCTGCAGGGGAGAGATTGCTTCATCATATTTATGGGAAGAATAATATACATCTCCTATTACCCGGTTTATAACAGGAGAAAGAGGATCCAGCTCCAGTGCTTTGTTTACCATGGAAAGAGACTTATCCATCTTTCCCATAGTCATATATAAGTATCCGTACCAGTGATATGCAGTGGCATAACCCGGATTCAGTGAGACAGCTTTCCTGAAAGCCTCTTCTGCACCTTTCCAGTCCCAGTCGGCCAGCATTCTGATCCATCCCAGGGAAGCATAAGCTTCACCAACCCGGTCATTGATCTCCAGAGCTTTAGAGATAGCAGCCCTGGCCATTGGATATGCTTCATCTTCAGGTTCGGCAGCATAAGATGGAAGTAAGGCATATGCATCAGCAAGACCGATATATCCCATCACATAAAGTGAATCAAGTTCCAGTGCTTGTTTGAAATAATCAATGGATGTATAGATATCCTCTTTCCTCCTGCGATTAAGGATGTGACGACCTCGAAGATATTTCTGATGGGCTTCCAGGTTATCTGTAAGCCTCATTGTTATTCTTTCCTCTTCCTGGTCCAAAAGTTTCATTTTCAACTGTTCGACAACTGAGAGGGCAATTTCTTCCTGGATGGCAAATACATCTGTCAGATCCCTGTTGTATTGCTCTGACCAGAGATGTGCACCGTCAGATGTGCTTACAAGCTGGGCTGTAACACGTAGTTGGTCCCCTGATTTCCTTACACTACCCTCCAGTAGATTTGCGACACCGAGTTCATTTCCGATGGTTCGAACATCTATGTTTTTACCTTTGAATGAAAATGCGGATGTTCGTGCTATAACCCTGAGCTTATCAACATTCGTCAGGGCATTGATAATCTCTTCAGCCATACCATCACAGAAAAACTCCTGGTCTTTTTCGGGACTCATGTCAGCAAAAGGCAGGACAGCAATTGAATGTGTCCAGGACATTTCATCCGGGTCAGATTTATTCTTATTGAATATCCTGGGATATGCCAGAGCGATTACTGCCACGAGCAACAGAGAAATAACAATATCACTGACTTTTGGCTTCTGTTTTCTTTGTTTGCCGGCTTGCTCTTTCACAGATGCCGTTGGCGTTGTTTTCTTAAGCCCATCAGGCGTAACATCGTAAATCCATGAAAGAATAACAGTAATAATGAACCCTGTACAGAGAAGAATGAAAACCAATCTTAAAGTCCACTCAGGAAGACTGAATGGTTCGGCTATAATTGATATCAGCTCAAGGATTACGTACGAAGCCGCAGCATATCCAATGATTACCCGGATAACTTTCCTGCGTTTCAGTTCCAGCCAGAAGTTATTGGGTTTTTCTGGCATGTATGCTGGTTTATGTATAAAAGTAAACTAATCAGTAATCAAAGTCAAATTAATAATCACTCAGGCTGTTGTAACTTTTATCCGTACCTGGGGATAAACAACAGAGTGATAACCATGCCTGGTGAGTAAAGAAGCTCATGGTCATGCACCATTGCTGCTGTGATTCCTCCTCTGAGGCAGAAGCAATATGTCCTTGCCATTCCTAAATTTGATGCCTTTTTGCGAAGGAAAATTTTGAATTGAGCAGTTCTGTTTTGAAAATGTATTCCGGACTTTAGCGCCTTTTTATTTCGGATTTTGGCTGAGATCAACTTGCCCGATCAAATCCAGATCCAACAGAACAGGTTCGGTAAAAAGTCCGCTTGGGGGTCCGGTCCCCGTGTGTAGAGTTGGTGGAGGTAGGGGGAATCGAACCCCCGACCTCGTGATTGCGAACCACGCGCTCTGGCCATCTGAGCTATACCCCCGGCCCGGCAAAGATAATAAAAAGCTTTTTCCCTGCGTATCTCCCCCCGGAATGAACAAACATTTTTAAAAAGCAGAGGGCTTTTGTATCTTGCCTTACAAATTCAAAATCCGAATTTCAAAAATAAATGTCCGATGATCGTGACCATTGTCCATGTGAAAGTTAAACAGGAGTACCTCCATGAATTCATCCGTGCCACCGTGATCAACCATGAACTTTCGGTGAAGGAGCCCGGGAACCTCCGGTTTGATGTACTCCAGAATGAGGACGACCCGACCCGGTTTGCGCTTTACGAAGCGTATGAGGACGAGGCTGCCGCGGCGGCGCATAAAAAGACCCCGCATTACCTGACCTGGAAGGAAACAGTGGCCCCCTGGATGGCAGAGCCGCGTGAAGGGGTCAGCTACCAGGGACTGATGCCCCTCTTCAGTGCCTGAATAATCTACTGTCATGAGAAAGCATATCATCCTCCTGATGGCTTTTGTTCTGGGCTGCTGGCCTCCCGGAGGTCACCAGGAGGAATACGACCTGGTGATCTACGGCGGAACCTCGGCGGGGATCGTGGCTGCCGTTCAGGCTGTCAGAATGGAAAAATCGGTGCTGGTGGTCAATCCGGGAACGCATATCGGGGGACTGACCACAGGGGGTTTGGGTCAGACCGATATCGGCAACAAGCAGGTGATCGGCGGGATCTCACGGGAGTTCTACCGGCGGATCAGGGAGTACTATGAGGACACACTCCACTGGGAATGGGAGACAAGTGCCGATTACAGGGACGGCGGACAAACCCGGACGCTCCCGGGCGAGGATGCCATGTGGACCTTCGAACCGAAAGCGGCCATGACGGTGTTCAATGACCTGATCACCGAATACGGCATTCCCATCATCCGCAATCAGCGCATCAGTCTGCAGGACGGGGTGGTCAAAGAGAACGGGAAGATCACAGCCATCCGGCTTGAATCCGGCAGGCTGATCCGGGGAAAGATGTTCATGGATGCCACCTACGAGGGGGACCTGATGGCCGTTTCAGGAGTCTCCTTTACGACCGGGAGAGAGGCTGTTTCGGAATATGGCGAGTCGCTCAACGGGGTGCAGACGAAGATGGCCGTGCATCATCAGTTCGAACAGGACATTGACCCTTACCTGGTTCCTGGGGATACGGCCAGTGGATTGCTGCCCGGGATCTTTGAAGATCCGGGCCAGGAGGGAAGCGGGGACCGGAAAATCCAGGCTTACTGCTTCAGGATGTGCCTTACCGATGTACCCGAGAACCGGATCCTCCTGAGAAGACCGGGACCTTACAACGAGCAGGAGTTCGAACTGCTGTTCCGTGCCCTGGAACAGGATTACAGGGGACCGTTCTTCATCATGAGCATGATGCCCAACCGTAAAACAGATGCCAACAACAACGGGTGTTTCTCTTCCGACTTCATCGGCCGCAATTACGAATACCCGGAGGGTGATTACAAAATGCGCGAGGAGATCATCAGGGCGCACCGGATCTACCAGCTCGGCCTTTTGTGGACCCTGGCCAACCATCCCAGGGTTCCGGAAGAGATCCGCGCGGAATGGCAGCAGTGGGGACTGCCCGCAGATGAGTTCCCGGATAACGGACACTGGACCCCGCAGCTGTATATCAGGGAGGCCAGGCGCATGGTCAGTGATTATGTGATGACACAGCACCACTGCACGCAGGAATCCGTATCAGCCGGACAATCCGTGGGGATGGGTGCATATACCATGGATTCCCACCATGTTCAGCGGTACGTGAATGAAGAAGGTTTTGTAAAGAATGAGGGGGATGTGCAGGTGGGCGGATTCAGCCCCTACCCCATTGATTACCGCTCCATCATCCCGAAAAGGGAGGAATGCACGAACCTGCTGGTACCCGTGTGCCTTTCCGCCACCCACATCGCCTTCGGCTCCATCCGCATGGAACCGGTCTTCATGGTCCTTGCCCAGTCAGCCGCCACAGCCGCCTGTTTGGCCATCGATGAGCATTTGGCCCTGCAGGACCTGGATTACAATACTTTGCGCGGGAGGCTGACCGGGGATGGGCAGGTACTCTCCTACAACTGATCGTTTTCGCCAATCTTAACCAATCCGTTCTTGAAAGCGTAAATGATCAGGTTGACGGTGTTGCTGGTATCTGTCTTCTGAAAAAGACTGCTTTTATGTTTTTCGATGGTTTTGGGACTTATATGGATCATCTCACCGATCTTTTCATTGTTAAATCCCTGACACAGAAGTCCCAGGATCTCCTGCTCCCGCTCGGTAAGCACGGGTAAGGAAGTCCTGACCATGGCTTCTTCGCGGATCCTGTTCAGTTTCCTGACCACCGTGCGGACAATTTCATCCGAAAAATAATTACCTCCGGAATATACCTTTCTGATCGCAGATTCAAATTCTTCAGGGGTGCTTCGCTTCAGCATGTACCCTTCCACACCGGCGATCATCATCTGTTCCACGTAATGGTCATCATGAAATGTGGTCAGCACAATGATCTTCAGCCCGGGATGCTTCGCCAGGGCCCTGTTTGTAGCCTCAATACCACCCATTACTGGCATATTGATGTCCATCAGGACGATATCAGGTTCCAGCTCCTCCAGCATATCCAGGAATTCAACCCCGTTGGATGCTTCGTACATGTCGCCGATGAAAGAGAAATGGGAAAGCAATAGTTTCAATCCATCCCTGAATATTTTGTGGTCATCAACGACCAATAATGTCAGTTTGTTTTCTTTCATGTCACTCCCTGTTATTCCGTCGGAAAAACGATCAGCATCTCAACTCCCTTACCCGGTTCACTGTGGATTTCACACCTTCCTTCCATTGATTCAACGCGTCGTACCACGTTGTACAGGCCACTCTTTTCCTCTTCAAAAGAGACCGATCCTTTGTCGAATCCCACCCCGTTATCCCTGTAGGTCAGATATACAGATTTCTTGTGGCTGCGGAAGATCATTTCAGCCTTTTCGGCAGAGGAATGCCTGAGGGCATTGCTGATCAGTTCTGAACATATCCGGTAGAGCAATATTTCTGCACTCTCCGGGAGGTCTGCCCGGAATTCTTCAGCGTTGACCGAAAACCGGGTTTTTCCAAGTTCATTGAACTTTTCCGTCATTATTTTCAGGCTTTTAACCAGTCCGTGTCTTGATAACAGGCTTGGATTGAGATTGTTGATCACCTCCTCAATGCTCAGCAGTGCATGATTGGCGAGAAAATTCAGATGACCGAGCTTCTCCTTCAGTTCCGGGTCAACTTCGCGCTCCTTCTCCAGCACCTGAACATGAATGAGCAATCCCGAAAGCAGGGCCCCGAGGCTGTCGTGCAGGTCGGCCGCAATGCGTTCCCGTTCCCTCTGTTCCACTTCGATGGTCCTGCGAACCAGCTTCCGGTCGGCATGAATGAGCTGATTGATCAACCTCAGCATATAGATTCCTGCCAGGAGTACGATCAGGAAATTCACGACGATTACCCCGATGATCTCTTTCTTAAGCCTGAGCGTATCCTGAAAAACATACTGCGGAAGGAATGACTGAAGCTTGCTGAAATTCAGGTTGAACCGGCTGAATGCATTAAAGAAAGCCGTATCCGTACCCATTTTTGGCACACCGTGCCGCTCCAATTGCTGTTCAATCAGTGAAAGATCCTGCATGATGCGGTCATAATGGTCCCTGAAGGAACCGGTATCCAGCTGCTGGCTGATCTCATCCTTCCTGCATATGAACCGGTTCAGCTCTTCAAGATGACCCCTGACCGAATCGAGGCTATGCACGAGCTCCGGAAGACTGCGTGTATCCCCGTCAAGGATGACCTGATCCATGTGTATGCGTGTCTGGAGAATTTCGGTTTCCACATCCCCTGCCACCTCCATCAGGCGGATATGATCGGCGTCTTTCTGAACGCTGCTCCTGAAGATCATGATGATCCCAGCGGCCATAATGAGACTGAATCCGATAAGACTCAGTCCCACGGTCCTTTTCAGCAATATGTTTATATTGATTCGCAATGGCCAGGGGGAGTCAGTTCAGTCCGGTACATAAAATTAAAACACCGAACAGCTCCTTCCTGTTCACCCGGTAATGATCAGAGTCCGACACTGATTAGAAATGTGGCCGCAAAAGCAATAATGGCATATAATTCCGGGAAAACTGCCAGGATCATCGTATTTCCGAATACGTTGTACCCGGATCCGATCGCGGCAATGCCGTTGGATGTCACACTTCCCTGCTTCATGGCAGAGAACAGACCCACAAAACCCAGGGCAATCCCGGCAGCAAGAATGGCCACACCCTGTGTCATCGTCATGGAAGCCTGGATCACCCCCTGTGAGTTGATCACAAAGAAACCGGCAAATCCATACAATCCCTGGGTGCCCGGAAGGGCGCTCAGAAGCATATAATTACCGAAAGCATCGGGATTTTTCTTCATGGCGCCGACGGAAGCATTCCCTCCCATCGATACACCGATGGCACTGCCGATACCGGCCAGTACCAGCATGAGCGCAAGTCCGGTATAGGCAAGGATCACCTGAAGATTACCCAAATCTGTAATAGCTGTTGTTTCCATAGTCATTATTTCTTTTTATGGTTTTATTAATTGATGATAAACGGTTTGTATTTCCTTCCACCACCTTTAAAACCGGCATTTTTATAGAATTCGACAAAGGTCAGGCGCATCGGGTGGACGAAGCCTCCCAGTGTGGCGAGGAAGATGTTTATAGAATGACCTGCGATCAGCACGATCAGAAAGAACAACCATCCGATGTAGGGGATATTCAGCAGCTGCAGCGAAATATCATTAAAAACGAACCCGAGGATCGCCGATGAGATCCCCAGTGCGAATAACCGGATATAGGAAAGCAGGTCACCGAAAATCCCCGTAGCCATGGTGTAGGTGTCCCATACCCCGCTTCCAACCCTTTTCAGGATTCCGATGCCGGGTATATTGAGGAAAAAGATCAACACCCCCGATACTGCCACCAGCCCGTAGAAAATAAATTCAAGTCCCTGTCCCTTCAGTATTCCCGAAAAATAGAGGATCAGGCTGATGAGGAGCACCAGCCATCCGATGGTGGATAATGCATGCCTGAATCCTTTCCTGCGGGTGATGTTCAGAATCCTGACAAACAGGCCGAACAGGATCTGCACCCCGCCGATAAGAATGGAAAGATAGAACATTCGCAGGGGATCCTGCATAAGGTGCCTGAAGTAGCCGATCAGTGGGATCCCCGCCTCGGCCTGTTTCAGCAATTCCGACTGGTATAGGTCCACGTGTTCCTTTCCGACGCGGTCTTCCACCGCATCCAGAAATTCAACCCTTCCTTCGTAATAGGTGCCCCTGATCTCCCGGAGATCGTTTACCACCGCTTCAGGTACATCGTTTGCATGCAGACCCTGGATAGAATTTTCTGTAAGGGTATACCCGGTATCGATCAGGTTGATCCCGAAGAACGTCCCCGACAGGAGCCCGAAAACGATGGTTGCAACACCAAAATACTGGGCAAGGGTCAGGATCGGTTTGAAATCCCTCTTCGCCCTGAGCTTCAGCAAACTTGCAAACAGAATGAAGAAAACGCCATAACCCGCATCACCCAGGCAAAATCCGAAAAACAGCATGAAGAACGGGGCAAAATAGGGGGTCAGGTCCAGTTCATTGTAGGAAGGCAGATCAAATAACCTGCTGATGGGTTCAAAAAGGCGCGTAAAGCGCGAGTTCTTCAGCTGAACAGGCGGCGTGTCCTCCTCTGAAGGAGCTGAAACCAGGCTGACGACCGTTTCGTTCCTGACAAACTCATTCAACTCCTCCTCCAGGTCTTCCGGCACCCAACCCTCCAGGATCCTTACCTTATCAGATGATGTGGCCTGCGTTTCCAGGTAGACCGTCTCGAACGCGATCTCGTCCCTCAGCTGGCTGCGGAAACTGTTCAGTGGCCCGGTGGCCCGTTCCCTGAGATGCACCAGTTCAGCTTCTGCTTCATTCAACGATGTTTCCATCTCATCGCACTCTTCCCGCAGCCGGGACAATGATTTCGGGCCCGGATCGACCCTCTCGGCATCAATCTCCGGATCCTCGCCTTCTTTTAAAAGGACAAGGAAATATTTTCTTCCTCCGTAGTCACTGATGTGAAAAAGGTGGTATCGCTTTTTCCACTCTGGATCGAACTGACTGGCAGTACAATGAAAAAAAGCGGGGATCAATCCGGCTGCCCTGATGGATTCCAGATCTTCTGTTTCATAATCCCCCCATGGCAGCTGACGTTCGATCTCCTGGCCAGTGGATTCCATCTGTGTCCTCAGCCGGTTGATCTTTTCGTTGGTTTCCCCGATTTTCTGCAGCAGCCTTTCCACTTCGCCCACACCCGGCAGTTGTTCCGTTCCCGTATCTTCAAGTTCTTTACCCGGTTTCAGGAGACCGATCGCCCTGTCCAGCCGCTCCATCAGTGTCCTGTGATCTTTTAGCAGCTCCTCCTTCACGGTCGCTTCACGCTCGATGACATGCAACACCCCCAGCTTTCCCAGTTTCCTGAGAAAGTCATGGAAATCACCATGATAGACGAGAAAGGAATATTTCTTCATCGGTGTGATCATCGCCTGGCCTCCGCTGTCTTTTGTTGCCTGGTTTTCACAATTTTCTGCGCCGCTTTGTTCAGGTTGTCCTCGTCCTCCAGGAACCTTTTGATCCTGCGTATGGCTGCATCATAGGCCGGGACCTGGACCTTTTCATACAGGTTGACCTTCTGGGTCGCTTTCCTTCTGGCATATTCGAGCATTTCGTATTTCTTCCGGATCAATTCAAGTTCAATGGAGAGTTCTATCAGCTTCCTGAGGCGCTCGATTCCCCCGGGGTACCATTTCGGAAGGGTGAAAAGATCATATTCCCGTATCTCTAAGATGACTTCATCCAGTTCGGGGATCGCGACTCCCGCAATCTTCCTATCATGCGTCCTGACTTCTTTTACCTTTGCCAGTGATTCATCGAATTCCCCCCACATCATCAGGCTATCTCCTTCACCCTCAATTATCACTTCCAACTTTTTCTCCATTTCACTGATTCTGCTCTTTGCATTCTTGACTTCCATGCGGAGTGCGGATTCCTTGTTCTTAAGGGTCGGCAGTGCCCGCAAACGGATCTGCAACTGTTTGTCAAGCGCCTGAAGCGAAGTCTTGTTATATTGAAACTTTAATTCCATTACTTTCCGTTCGGCCAGTATTTTTTCACCAGATCCTCACGGATCCCGATTTCGTTTTTGGAAAAGTGATCTGCCAGCAATTTCCAGCCGGTATCGAGCATGTCATTCACAGACAGGTTCACGTCCACCGCAAGGAGTTTCTCCGTATATTCCCTGGCAAACCGAAGGGCCCGTTCATCGTATTCGGTCAGGTCGAATCCGTTCTCTTTTTTGGTTCGCGCATTTGCCGCGTCGGCATACAGCCGTATGGACGAATTCATCACCTGGGAATGGTCTTCCCGTGTCTGCTCCCCGATCACCAGCTGTTTTAACCTGGAAAGCGACCTGAAAGGATCGACAACAACTTTCCCGACATCCGTGTCCCGGCGCAGAAACAACTGGCCCTCGGTAATATATCCGGTATTGTCCGGGATCGCATGGGTAATATCGCCGCCTGAAAGTGTTGTCACCGCGATGATCGTAATGGATCCTCCATCCGCAAACTGAACCGCCTTTTCATAGATCTTGGCCAGGTCGCTGTAGAGTGATCCGGGCATGCTGTCCTTGGAGGGGATCTGATCCATGCGGTTGGATACGATCGACAGCGCATCGGCATAGAGCGTCATATCGGTGAGCAGAACCAGTACCTTCTGGTTCTTCAGTGATGCATAATGCTCTGCTGCAGCCAGTGCCATATCCGGGACCATCAGCCGCTCCACCGGCGGGTCTTCCGTGGTGTTGACAAAAGCAATGATCCTTTCCAGGGATCCTGCATTCTCGAAAGTGTTCCTGAAGAAAAGGTAATCATCGTTGGAGAGCCCCATGCCGCCAAGGATGATCTTATCTGCATCAGCCCGCAGTGCGAGCATCGCCATGATCTGGTTGAACGGCTGGTCGGGATCGGCAAAAAAAGGGATTTTCTGGCCTGTCACGATGGTGTTGTTGAGATCGATCCCGGCGATTCCGGTGGCGATCAGCTTTGAGGGCTGTTCCCTTCTCACCGGATTCACGGACGGACCCCCGATTTCCACTTCTTCACCCGTCAGTTCCGGTCCCCCGTCTATCGGGTCACCGTAAGCGTTCAGGAACCGGCCTTCAAGGTCGGGTCCGATCCTGAGCGACGGAGGCCGGCCCAGGAACATGACTTCGGCATTGGTGGGAATGCCCTCCGTACCGGCGAAGATCTGAAGGGTTATCTCTTCACCCATGATCTTTACCACCTGGGCCAGTCTCCCGTTCACAACCGCAAGCTCCTCGTAGCCCACATTGCGGGCCTTCAGCGTACAGGTCGCTTTTGTGATCTGATCGATCTTTGTGTATATCTTTCTGAATGCTTTTTTCTCCATTATGCCACCTTCCTTTCATGAATGGCCGAAACAAGTTGTTCCTCATACTCCCGGAATTTGTCCGACTGGAATGCTGAATAGTTCATCTGTTTGAGCAGGTTGATCACCTTGCGGAAATAAACCCCCACCTCTTCGAATTTCTGGAACGAAAAATCCATCCCCGCAATCTGTAGGACCTTCCTGAGCATATATTCCTGTCTTTCGATCGGCGTCATCCTGTCGATTTCATCGAAGGCATCCTGCTGCAGGATAATGAAATCGATGACCTCCGATTTCCAGAAATCCACATGGTGGGTCACAGGCACCCCGTCATCCCCGAGGATATTGATCTGTTCCCTCACTTCCCGTCCCTTGATGATGATGTCACGTGTACGGTCCACCATCTCCATCCAGTCATCCGAGATCCTTTCAGTCATCGTCGCCCTGAATTCATCATATTCCAGGTATTTTGAATAGCTGTCCACCGGGTCGATGGCCGGGTAACGCTTGCTGTCGGCCCGGTCCTGGGACAATGCATAGAAACATCTTGCAGTTTTCTTTGTAGCCTCCGTGACGGGCTCCTTTAAATTGCCCCCTGCCGGGGAGACCGTTCCGATGAAAGTGACCGAACCGCGCTTCCCGTTGTGGAGTTCCGCATACCCTGCCCTGGAGTAAAAATTTGAAATGATTGCCGGGAGATCCATCGGGAATGCATCCGGACCGGGTAATTCTTCCATCCGGTTGGACATTTCCCTGAGGGCCTGGGCCCATCTTGAAGTCGAATCAGCCAGCATCAGCACCCTCAGTCCCATGTTCCGGTAATACTCTGCCAGGGTCATGGCCGTATAGACGGAGGCTTCCCGGGCGGCCACGGGCATATTGGATGTGTTTGCAATAATCGTGGTCCGCTCGGTAAGTTTTGCACCTGTCCTCACATCCTCAAGCTCCGGGAATTCCTTGAAAATTTCCACGACTTCATTGGCCCGTTCACCGCAGGCGGCCAGAATCACGATATCCGCTTCGGCCTGCCGTGAGATCGCATGCTGCAGAACGGTTTTCCCGCAACCGAATGGTCCTGGGATGAAACCGGTACCCCCTTCGGTGATCGGATTCAGTGTATCGATGGCCCGGACACCTGTTTCCAGTAATCTGAAGGGGCGCGGCTTATTGCGGAAACATTTCAGAGGCTTTTTGACAGGCCATCTCTGAACCATCGTGACCTCTGTCTCACTGCCGTTTTTTCCATTCAGTAAAGCGATCCGGTCCTCGATCCTGTATTTCCCTTCTTCCGCAACCGAACCAACCGTCCAGGTGCCCTCCAGGGAGAAAGGAGCCATGATCTTATGAGCGATCCTGTTTTCCTGCACCTCCCCCAGCCAGTCACCCGCCCGGACGGCATCCCCCTTTTTCACGAGCGGGGTAAAATCCCATTCCTTCTCTTTATCCAGGGGATCGGTATACTCACCCCTCCTGAGAAACACCCCTTCCATGCTATCCAGGTTGTTCTGCAGTCCGTCATAGTTCTGGCTGAGAATCCCGGGTCCGAGCGACACTTCCAGCATTCTTCCCGTAAATTCCACCTCGCTTCCGGTTTTCAGGCCGCGGGTGCTCTCAAAGACCTGAACGTATGCGGTATTCTGCCCGACCTTGATCACCTCGGCCATGAGGCTTGTATCCCGGTGCCTGATCATGCAGATTTCATTCTGCATCACCGGTCCCACCGCCTCCACAAGCACAAGATTCGAAATGATCGCACTTACCTTTCCACGTGTCATGATAACAGTTTAATATTTACTCAAATCCTTTAAATGCCTCCTTCTTCGACCTGTCCAGAATCTCCCTCAGCTTTGCCTTTCCTGATTCCTTATTCAGCGACGACCACCGCTTCAGGATCAGCATTTGCAGCAGATATCCCAGGATCTTCTCGATGCTGAAATCTTCGAACAGGATCAGTTCTTCGATAATCCTCCACCTCAGCCGGTCAAATTTGATTTCCTCCTCGGCGAAGGATTGTGAACCGGTGTATGACATGATTTCGTCAAAGAGCTCGAAACCAGGATCTTTCGGGAGACTTTTTCCGGCGTACCTGCGCAGGTGCCCGGAAAATCCGGAATCTCCTGCAATGAAACGCTCCTGCGCGAGACCGTGATCACCTGCCTTCACGAATGCCAGCAAATTGTTCAGATCATAGTCGAATGCCGTATACTTCCTGAGGAAGGGGATTCCGTTCTCCATGACATGCAGGTAATACCCGTCCGTCAGCATGCGCGCGATCTGTAACGAATCCTTTTCCTTATCTTCCGGCCCATGATCCCTCAGGACATTCACCATATAAGCGGGAAGGATATCCGCTGCCGGAAGAATGGATGAGAACAGGCTGATCTGGTTCCTGTAATCGTCTGCGGAATAATTCCCGTTGCCTTCTGCGGTCATTTCACCGTTTTCAAGAAAGCTGATCAAATGTGAATGATCCTCCTTCAGGAAAACCAGCTCTGCCTGCCGGTAATCGTCCGGATGAAGCTGCTCCTTCAGGATCTTTTTGAATGATCCCGGAGTAATCCATTCCCCAGGTTCATTGAAAGAAAGATCGGGCAGTCCGGATATGAAATAATGATACTCCCTCCGGGCCATCAGGAACTGCCTCCATAGAGAAACTCCAGGGTCCTGGGTTTGAAATGATCCTTCAGGAATATTTCGAACGCTTCATCCGTCAGGTTGATCTTATAGTGCCCGTTATTCGGCCTGATCTCAAATCCGTTACCCGGTCCCCTGTATCCATCAAGCTTCAGTCCGTTGTTCATGAGACTCGCTGATTTTTCCCTGAAATAGGTCTCCATCTCTTCCAGATGGTCCTGAGGCAATAATACATGCAGTTCCTCATCATCCCCTGAGGGATCCCAGTTTTCCACCATGGTTTCCAGAAGTCTCCGGATAAACTCCTGGTCATTGAAGGCCTTTTTCAGCGGCTCCTTCAGGACGGCAGCCTGGATCAGTTCCGCGATCTCTTTTTTCAGATTCACCAATGCCTGCTGTGAGGAAAGGCGGATTTCGGCCTCCATCCTCCGGGAGAGTTCCTCCGCCTGGCTTTTCGCATTGACCAGAATGGAACCGGCTTTCTCTTCTGCCTCATTCACGATCATTTCAGCCTTTCTGCGGGCTTCATCAATGATCCTTCCGGACTCTTCGTTTGCCTTTTCCACACCCTCACGGTGGATCTTTTCGGCCAGTTTTTTTATCTTCTCATTGTGCTCCATTTCGAATCACTTTAAATTTCTAATAAACAGATTGATATACCCTGCGTAATGATGCGTCCACATACATCTCCACAATGTTTTCTTTTCTGGGGACGACACTGAACACAGGCACTTTCGATTTGTGAATGATTTCCGTTGCAAAAGTTCCAAGGTAGTTGTCAAAGAGAATGGATTCCTGGTGTGTCATGATCAACAGCATATCCGGTTTCAGCTTTGCGGCGTAGTCCAGAACCATTTCATCGGCAGTTCTGCCGTCGGATTTCAGGATGACCGTTTCCACATCGATGCCTTCCTTTCTGATGGCAATCTCTATTTTCTTGCTCTTCTTATAGGCAAGACTATCCCTCATATTAATATCCATCTTGAGCACGGAAACGATGTGGAGTTTCGCCCTGAATTTTTTCGCAAGAGACCTGGACCAGGCAATCTTGTTGGAAGTCTGCTTGAAAATATCGACCGGGATGAGGATATTCCTGATCTTCTCGTTCGTGTGCCTGTCCATGATGGTCAGAACCGGACATATCGCTTCAGCAATCAGCCTGTCCGCATTTTCCGCTTTCCTGAATCGTTTCCTGATCCTTTGTGCCTTCTTGATAATGATCAGGTCACATTCCATGATCCTGGCCGTGTTCAGGATGGTGTTAATCAAATCCCCGTTCACCACCTTCAACTTCACATCCTCAGGGATCTCTCCTTTGAAATAATGATCCGCAAGACGTCTCAGTTTCATCGTGGCTATCCGGTTATGCAGTCCGGGTTTTCCAGGATCCAGAACCTTGTGAAACAGTGAAAATCTTTTTACTACGTGCAGGAGGATGATCTCCGAGCGATACACCCGGCGAAAATGGATTGCCTGTGTCAGGGGTACTGAAAAATCCGCAGTCAGGTTGACCGGAACAAGTATCCTTTTTACATGTGCATGTGTAATCATTTATTATCCTCCCTTTTTTTCCTCAGACCGCACTTGCCCGAACCAGCCTGTCATAAAAAATCTGCTCCATAGAGTTATCCCTTAATTCCGATGAATGTATCCTGTTTGAAAAATGTCTGGATGTTTTTCTGTTCATCCGGATCATTTTATTATTCTCCTCGGTGACAATCTCCACCATTACATTTTCCCTGCCATAGATATCATTCAGGAAGTTAAGGTACACAATCGATATATTTGCCTCTTTTTCAGCGATCACGATGATCCTTGACTCTTCGACCAGGGTAATAAAATCAGACACCAGAAATACGGGCCGTAATTTGCTTTCGACCAGGGCACGGACGATTTTCCGGCAGGATCCCCTGCGAAAGGGATTGCTGATGTCCGGGCCCAGCACCACCGAAAGGTGTTCGTGATTGCCCAGTTCATTGTTTAATACCGACTTCAAGTCATTTTCAACAACCATTTTCTCGATATTTTCCGGAGGCAGTTCAAACTCCCGTACCAGTTTTGATTTCAATACGGTAAGGTCCCATTCAGCGGTACGTCTCAATACCCCGGTCAGATCGCGCATCATGGTCACGCCCATGGCAGGCTTCTGATAGGTATGGAGCAGGATGATCCGCGTGCTGTGGTCGAAGAGAAGCTTTGCGGCAAAACGCCCTGCATCAATGGCTCCGTTCAGACATTCAGCCAGCAGGACAACCGTTTTGCTCCCGTGATGCGCCTGGTGTTGATGATCCTGTACCATAAGAATATTTATTTTGTAAGGTCAAAGGTAATAAGCAGAATATCACAGCTGTTAGGGAGTAAGCCGAAACCGGATGGGGATTTCTCCCAGTTTGATATGGGGCATTTTACTACCCCGGGTCAGGTCCTGATGAATGTGCAACAATTGTTGCAGGTCTTCCATCTGTTTTGTAATTTTTCACCGGGCATATGCACCCTTTGCCTGTAAACCATGCGTTATGTCTTCCATATAACCGGGAACCACTCATGAAAATTCATGTATTCAGCGCCATGATTCTCCTAGGAACCGTCTCACAACCCGCAGCAGCCCAGGTCCAACTGGAGGGAACACACTATCTGAACGGATCGCCGGTACGTGTGGAGATCAGGGACGGCAAGATCGCAGCCGTGGAGCGGATCGAAAACCTCACCGATGAAAACAACAAACTTTTTATTTCTCCCGGTCTGATCGACAGCCAGGTGAACGGGTTTGCAGGAGTGTCATTTTCATTCGCGGGAGGGGAGCTGATCCGGGAAGGGGTCCTGAAAGCTACGCAGGCGCTCTGGGAAAAAGGGGTGACCTCCTACCTGCCCACCCTGACCACCAACAGCCATGAGCTGCTGATCAGGAACCTGGAGGTGCTGGCCGGTACTTTAGATGATGAAGCGTTGCTGGGCTCCATACCCGGAATTCACCTGGAAGGACCGTATATCAATCCGGAGGACGGTTACCGGGGCGCCCATCCCCGTCAACATGTCAGGAAACCGGATTGGAAAGAATTCATGGCCTACGGGCAGGCTTCGGGCGACCGCATCCTGACGGTCACCCTGGCCCCCGAGATGGAAGGGGCCCTGGATCTGATCAGGGAATGCACCGCTCGAGGAATCGTGGTTGCCCTGGGTCATCACAATGCTTCCGCCCGGGTCATCGACCAGGCGGTGGCAAACGGGGCAAAGATCTCCACCCACCTGGGGAATGGCTGCGCCAATATGATCAACCGCCACGTGAATCCCCTCTGGCCGCAGCTGGCCAATGACGGGTTATTTATCAGCATCATCTGCGACGGGTTCCACCTCCTGCCCGAGGAGATCAGGGTGTTTTACGGAGTCAAGGGGCCGGAGAGAACGATCCTTATCTCGGACGTAACCAGCTATGCTGCACTACCCCCGGGTGAATACCGCACGCCCGATGGCGAAACGATCGAACTCACTCCCGACGGAATGCTCCGTTACCCCGCCCAGAGTGTACTGTACGGATCTGCTTCCGCAATCTCGAAAGGGGTGGTCCACATCATGAAAGTGACCGGCTGCAGCCTGGCCGATGCCATCAGGATGGCCAGCACCAATCCGGCGGATCTGTACGGCCTCGGGGACAGGGGAGTGATCGAGCCCGGCAAAAGGGCCGACCTGATCCTGTTCACCATCGGGGAAAATGACCTGGAGATCCGAAACACCTATGTGAGAGGGAACCTTGTGTACAAGGCCGATTGAACGGGAAGCACATACCCCTGAAAAAGGGAGAACTTGTCGCGTCGGATGCATTTTGCTACTTGAGCATGATCCTGATCAGGAATGCCACAACGATGCTGATCATCAGTCCGAGGTTCACCTTGGTTAGATCCCTGAATATTTTCTTATAGGTATCCCGGATCAAATGCCGCTGCAGGAGCTGGTTGATGGCATACTCCCTTCCTGCAAGTATTCCCACAAAGGTCCATGTGGTGCTCATGGGAATCGGGTTTATCATGGTGAAGAAATAGAGCACGATCCCGTAGGTCAGGTCAATCAGTGTCGCCGACCGTATGTTTGCGGAGTTGGTCTTTTGCTTCACAATCTCCTGGATCCTGCCTCCCCTGCTCCTGAACACCAGCGCCAGCAGGCCCAGGATAACGGCTGTTGAGGCCGCAAGCTCATACAGTTGCAGCTGGCGGGGCAGGTATACAAAAATATTGGCAAAATCCTGGATGAGCCATTGGGACCAGAGGAATCCGGTGGAAAACCACTGTCCCACCAGCCACCATTTTTTGTTCTTTTTCACCTCCATCCTGTCAATGGCTGTTTTCGACTCGAACCTTCTGGCTATCAAGAAATAGATCAGGAAGGCACTGACAAAGGCAACCGCGTATCCGATGGCTGACTTCAGGACCATTTTTTCAATGACCTGTCCCGATGAGAACACACTGAGGATCAAGAACGTTGTACTGACGGGCAGGCCGATCCATGTGACCCCCAGCAGGACCAGCGGCGGCAGTACATGCCACCATTGAAGATGATCGGGTAACGGGATCCGGGAGAGCCTGCCGTAGGTCACATCCCCGTCATTGAAGTACCATCCCAGGAAGAGTGTCACCACCAGGATCAGGGAGGCATAGCCCCAGAGCAGTGCCCAGTGCCTTTTGGCGTTGGAACTTAAAAAAGTACCCAGGGTCTGTATGACATCATTGCCAACAACCGCATAGGCAGCAAGAAGAAATCCGGTTATGCCGATGATATGCATGGCGGAGTGATGGAATACATTATGACTGGAAAACCATAAATGGTCACATTCCGGGTGACAAAACAAACCTGTTTCGTCTTAATCAGAGAATAAGACCATGAAAAAGAATATCCTCTACACGGCATTTCTGGCCGTGATCATCTCTCTGCCCTACCTGATCAGGCTATTCGGATCGAAGGATCCCGGAAAGATCGCGGGGATCGATCTCGAATTCATCCTGTTCGGGTTCATCCTGGTTACAGTATCCCTGTTTCACAGGAAGATCCTTTATACGGCCCTGACCGGCCTCGGATCGGTGACCCTGTACAAGGTCCTGATCCAGGATTTTCCCCTGATCCAACACCTGGGGGAGGAAAAAATGATCCTGATCAACCTGTTCGGGCTGCTGCTCGGATTCGCACTGCTTGCGAGGCATTTCGAAGAGAGCAGGATCCCTCAAATGATCCCGCAGATGCTGCCATCCGGCTGGAAGGGTCCTTTCGTCATGCTGGCCATTGTCTTTGTGCTCTCCTCCTTCCTGGACAACATTGCTGCCGCGCTGATCGGCGGGACATTGGCGCTCGTGATATTTAACGGGAAGGTACATCCGGGTTTTATCGCTGCCATCGTTGCAGCGAGCAATGCGGGAGGCTCGGGCAGCGTGGTGGGAGATACCACGACCACCATGATGTGGATCGAGGGTGTGCCGGCAACCAGGGTGCTGACAGCCTACATCGCAGCTGTTCCCGCATTTCTTTTTTTCGGATACTTTGCGTCCCGGCAGCAGGACCGGCTTCAGGGCATCAGGAAAGTTCATTCCGGCAAGACGGAGATTGATTTCAGAAAACTGATCCTGGTTCTTCTGATCCTCTCCGGGGCAATCATATCGAATGTATTATTAAGACTACCTGCCCTCGGAGTCTGGGCAGCCCTGCTGGCCGGCGCTTTCTTCACCAGGACTTCCTGGAAGGTTCTGCCGGCTGCCCTGAAAAGCACCGTATTCCTTCTGTCACTGGTACTGACAGCCTCCATGATGCCCGTGGAGCGGCTGCCATCCGCCTCCCCGGCATCGGCCTTTTTCCTGGGACTGGTTTCTTCTGTTTTTGATAACATTCCCCTGACCAAACTGGCACTGGCCCAAAACCACTATGACTGGGGAATGCTTGCCTACACCGTGGGGTTCGGCGGTTCCATGATCTGGTTCGGCTCCTCGGCAGGGGTGGCAATTTCCACCACTTATCCGGAAGCCAGGTCGGTGGGGAGGTGGGTCAAATCCGGATGGCATGTGCTGCTGGCGTATTTGATCGGATTCCTGTTTCTCTACCTGGCTGTGGGATGGAAACCGCTAAATTATTGAATCTGATCCCGATTCAGGAACAAGGTGGCCGGGGAATCCCTATGAAGCGTGTCCGGGAAGATTGACATTGAACATCCACTGCACCCCGTATCTATCCCTGCAGCTCCCATAATAGGCACCCCAGAAGGTGTCCTGCATCTCCATCTCAACCACACCACCTTCTGAAAGTGCCTTGAACAGCCGGTCAGCCTCCTCCCGGGTGTCTGGTTCAAGATTGATGTACACATTGTTCCCCTGGTTTACCCTGAATTGCATAGATTCGGGGGCATCGGTCCCCATAAGCATGTGACCTCCGAGGATGGGCAGAGCCACGTGCATGACAAGGTCTTTATCCTTTTCGGGTATTGGAGGCATGCCCTCGGATTCCGGGATGTCCCTGAAACGCGAAATTCCGCCGTTAAAATCACCTCCGAACACACTCCTGTAAAAATTAAACGCTTCCTCCGTATTCCGGCTAAAATTCAAATATGTACTCACACTTGCCATGTTTTTAAATATTTTATCAAGTTCGATTGTATGATTTGAGTTATTCTGCCTCGCATATGTCTTTGAGCCTGTTCAATGCCCTCGGCCAGGTATCGTTGAAATAGGAAATGAAGTCCTTCCTGGCATCCAGATCCACCGAGAGCAGGGTATCCCCACTGTGATCCTTGAAGGTATAATTTTCCAGGGCACCTGCCCATCCGTCCACCTCCGGACCCTTCGTGATCTCCCTGTTCCCCTGAACGATGCCGAGATGTTCAATACTGACAAAACTGTTTGGGATGTTTTCCCTGATCCTGCTGACCATTCCGCCCAGGTTCCCCTGCGGGTCACATCCCAGGAAAAGTATTTTTGAACCCTTTTCCCACGATCCCTTGAAATGAGATGCAGGATTGAATACACTGGTCCAGTTCCTGTAGATTCTTTCTGCCAGCATCGCCTGGAATACTTTTTTCACGGGTGCCCGGACAGGAACCTCGAAATGGAGGGACTCCGACTCACCCGATCCTTCCACATATTTCCTGAAATGATCCAGGATGGACTGCCACCCTTCCATCTGAACTTCCTGCGCATAGGTCTGCTCTGCCTCGAAAGATTCGCGCACAACTGTCTCACTGCCTTCGCTGGCGAAGACGACCTTCACCTTCCTGCCGTCGTCCAGCGTATATTCGATGATCCTGTGCGGTTCTACCCGGCTGTATCTTCCTGTAAAATCGAATCCGGCACTTCCGTCCCTTGCTTCCATGCGGGAAAAGAACACACCTCCTTTCCTCAGATCGTTTTCCGCACGGGTTGTGTGCCAGTCATCAGAAGCCTGGTTCCAGTGCATGATATGGATCGGCTCCGTCCACAATTTCCACACCCTCTCCACCGGGGCATGAATGGTTGTCTCCACTGAAATTACTGTTTTTTCAATCGTTCCCATGCTTACCTGATGTTTGATCCCACATGATGTTATAACAACAACAAGATAAAAATAGCAGGATACGGCTGAATGGCAAATGGACAAAAATGACAATTAAAGGGTGATTTGCGTCAAAACAACCATATCTTTGACTGATGAAGCACGTGACAGTACTCGTTCCTGAAAGTTCCGTATTGCAGGCCATTGCTGATCCGAAATACTGTTTCGGGACAGTGAACCGGTTCCTGAACAAATCGGGTAGAGAATCCGCATTCCATGTGGAACTGGTCGGGGCAAAGAAGAAGATCTACCTGAACGGCAGAACATACTGTGTACAGACGGACAGGCTGCTGAAGGAGGTTGACAGGACCGATCTGATCATCATCCCGGCACTGTTTGGTGATATACCGGGGATTCTGAAAATCAATCAAATGATCCGGCCCTGGCTGATCGGACAGTACGCGAAGGGTGCTGAAATTGCCTCTCTCTGCACGGGGGCGTTCCTTCTGGCATCCACGGGATTGCTGAATGGGAAGAAATGTTCCACCCACTGGAATTTCACGAACAAGTTCCGGCTGATGTTCCCTGAAGTGATCGTTCAGGAAGGAAGCATCGTCACCGATGAAAACCGCATCTATTCAAGCGGAGGTGCCAATTCTTACTGGAACCTGCTGATGTACCTTGTGGAGAAGATTACCGACCGTGAAACGGCTGTTCTCGCTTCCAAATATTTTGCCATTGACATCAGCAGGAACAGCCAGTCACCTTTTGCGCTGTTCAGGGGACAGAAGGAACACCGGGATGAAACGGTGAAAAAGGCACAGGAATACATCGAGCGTCACGTAGGAGAACGGATCACCGTCGACCTGCTGGCCGACAGGCTGGCTGTGGGACGGAGGAGTTTTGAACGCCGTTTCAGGCAGGCCACGGGCAATTCGGTCCTGGAGTATATCCACAGGGTCAAGATGGAAGCCGCCAAACACAGCCTGGAGACCAGCCGTAAAACCATCATTGAAGTGATGTTTGACGTGGGTTACAGGGACATGAAAGCCTTCAGGACCATCTTCAGGAAGATCACGGGACTGAGCCCGGTGGAATACAGGAACCAATACAGCAAATACCCAATGGTATCCGATTGATAGACAGAGCACGAAAAAGACCGGAGGAATTTGAAAAACGGCTGGCAAATTTCCTGGTTAAAACAAGGGAGAACAGGCTTATTAAAGGTTTCTGCGGAATTGATAGGTATTATTGATCTTTATTGGTTAACTTTTTAACCTTAAGAATCCATTGCTGCACGAACTTTATTAACCGGATATGATATGATCGCTTACTGTGGACTGGCATGTGACACCTGCCCCATACACCTGGCCACTTCTGAACCCGACAGGAACAGACAGCAGATGTTGAGGGAATCGGTGATCCGCCGGTGTGCCGAGATCTACGGAATGGAGCTTCGCCCGGAGGAGATCACAGACTGTGACGGGTGCCGGTCAGGTTCGGGAAGGATTTTTTCAGGGTGCCTCCATTGTGAAATACGCAAATGTGCCCTCGGGAAAAAAATTGATAGCTGCGCCTGTTGCATACAATACCCCTGTAAACTGCTGGATGAACATTTCTCGCGGGACCCGGGATCCAGAACGAACCTCGAGCGTCTCAGGAATAATTCTTAGAATTGTCCGATTATTTTTTCATCTATACAAACAACCAGGTTCATGAAGAAATCCGACCAGGAGATCACCGATCCGGCCGTCATCGAAGAGATCCTGACAGGGTCTTCGGTGTGCAGGATCGCCATGCATGACGGTGAAGCTCCCTATCTGCTGCCGTTCAATTTCGGATACAGGGACCGCTGTATCTATATTCATTCTGCTGCATCGGGTAAAAAGACCGACCTGCTGAAGCAGAACGGGAAGGTCTGCTTTGAGCTGGAACTGACAGCGAAAATCATCAGGGATACCTCTCCCTGCAAATGGTCCACAATTTACCGGTCGGCCGTGGGATATGGACATGTGGAGATCCTGAACGGCACACAGGAAAAGCTGGATGCCCTGGGAATCATCATGTCACACTATGGTGCACCGGACCAGACCGCATTCAAAGCCTCACAGGTCCGGTCCCTCGTGGTCCTGAAGCTCACCATTGACCGGCTGACCGGTAAGCAGTCCGGGAACTGGGACAGGTTTATTTCATCTGACAGGTACAACCTGGAATCGGACAGGCTGCTGTTGAAGGAGGTCACCCGTGATGACCTGGAACACCTGCACAGGCTTCACACCTTCCCCGAGGTGGATGAATTCAACACCCTGGGTATCCCCCCCACCATCCAGTCGACCCGGATGCTGCTGGAAGAGGCCATCGCTGAGAAACGGGAGCCTGTCAGGAAAAAGATCCTGTGGTCCATCTTCCTGAAAAGCACAGGAGCATATATCGGGGAGGCGGGAATGAGCCTTTCGGCGAACAGGTTCAGGCTGGGTGAGATCTTCTACAACCTGGATCCGAAATACTGGGGCAAAGGCTACGCCACGGAAACGGTGAAGAGAATGATCGGTTTCGGATTCGGGAAACTGAAGCTGCACAAAGTGGAAGCGGGGGTTGCCACAGGGAATGCCCGTTCCGTCAGGGTCCTGGAGAAGGCTGGCATGACCCGTGAGGGAGTGAGAAGGAAGGTCCTCCCCATCCGTGGCCAGTGGAAGGATAATTATCATTATGCCATCGTGGAGGATGATCCCAGGGATGACTGATCTGTATTCCTGTTCATCAATATTTAAACAATACCTAACAAATCTCATGAATATAGGCGGGACATCCTGATACCTTTGCACCTTAACAAACCATTTATTGTATCATCATTAAATAAAATATCATGAAATCGTATGATGTGATCATTATCGGAGGGGGCCCCGCGGCCATAGTAACAGGGATTACCATCAGGAAGTTTTTTACAGAAAAATCGGTCCTGATGGTCAAGGAAGAAGCCGACGGACTTGTCCCGTGCGGGATTCCATACGTTTTCCACCTGCTGGGAAATGATGCGGAGAAAAACAGGATGGGACCCAAGCCTTTTGTAGACCTGGGAGGCGAGGTCCTGGTCAATACTGTTGTCAGGGTTGATAAAGAGAAAAAAGAAGTAACCATGGAATCGGGGGAGCAGTTCATGTATGACAAACTCGTCTTTGCAACCGGGTCAACGCCTGTTGTTCCGAATTTCATCCCCGGATATGATCTACAGAATGTTTATTATGTAAAGAAAAGCTTCCAGTATATCCAGAAGCTGGCCGAAAAGGTCAGCAGGTTGAAAAACATCATCATCGTGGGCGGCGGTTTTATCGGCGCAGAGGTGGCGGAACAGCTGGCAGGAGCAAAAGCGAACGTGACGCTGATCGAAAGCGAGCCGCTCTGCTTCTCCAAGGCATTCTCCCCCCAATTAAGCGCCATCGCCACCGAAGCCTTGAAAGATTCAGGTGTCAACGTATTGACTTCCACCATGGTGAAGGAAATCACCGGGGAAAACGGTTCTGTCAGGCAGGTGCTGACGAATGACGGGAAAAAGATCGATGCCGATGCGGTCATCTTCTCCATCGGATACAGGGCCAACACAAAGCTGGCAGAAGAAACCGGCCTTGAACTGAACAGGTACGGAGATATCCATGTGGATAATTACGGAAGAACCACTGTGAAGGACATCAGTGCATGTGGCGATTGTGCCCAGGCTTTCGGTTTCCTCACCGGCCGCAGCGATGTGATCAAGCTGGCATCCACCGCCACAGCGGAAGCACGCACACTGGGACATAATATTTTCGGGGTGAGGATTAAAAAATGCATTTTCGGCACCCTGGGTGTATTCTCCACAGAAATCAATGGTGTTGCCATGGCCGCCGCCGGTGCCAATGAAAAGAATGCCGCGGAGGCTGGTGTGAATCTTGTCACCGCAACATTTTCATCCCCCGACAGGCATCCCGGTTCATTGCCGGGCGTTGCCAACCTGACCGTGAAACTATACGCTTCACCCGTGGACGGGAGCATCCTGGGAGGAGAAGCTTGGGGCAGCAAATCGGCCGGCGAGATCATCAACATCATCTCGATGGCCATCCAGAAGTCCATTACCGTCTTCGAGCTGATCTCGTTCCAGGTGGGCACGCATCCCCTGCTGACAGCATCTCCGGTGGTCAACCCGATCATCAGGGCTGCGGAAGAGCTGGTCCATCAGATCAGTTACACATAGCGGATACGATCTCTATGATCAGTTCCGCCTCCTTCTGGTCGGAGGGCGGAGTACCACGGTAAAGCCACAGATTGATCATCAGCCTCACCCGGTTACCGGCCGGTATATCCTGTCCTCGGTAAATCCGGCGGCTGTTCATCTGTCGCCGGCATTTGAAAGGGCACATCGCAGGATGTAACAAATATCCGGTCAGCATCGTATGAACCGTTATAATCAACCACTCAAAACATGAAAACGAAGAGTTTCCTTTCCGCTTTTGCCATATCACTGTTCCTTCTGACCACCTTCACCAGCTGTGAAAAAGATCCGACCACGCTGCTGACCGGTGGGGTATGGGATTTTGAGAACCTGTCATCCGACACCGAGGATGAAGATATCCGCTCCCTGATCGCCCTGGCGAAGGCACTGATGACCGATGCCACACTGGAATTCCAGGATGACGGGACCTACATCATTACCTCCCCCCTGATGGATGATCCCACCACCGGGACCTGGTCCCTGGTCGGAGAAGATCAGCTGGTCCTCGATCCCGATGATCAACTCGCGTCCACCGCAAACATAGAGACGCTGACGAGAAAACAGCTTGTCTATATCGAGACGTACAGCGACATGCATGACGGTACCTACTCGGTGACCACCAGCTGGACCCGGGAATAAGAAATCAATACTGATCTGTCATGGAATTCGTGTGGCTGAACCCCAGTAATGGTAGCTGGTGGGCCTCCATCCTGAAAGATAACCTGTATGCAGGTTGTCAGGCTTGAATCCATTTCTTTCCAGGATCGCCGGGACATCCCGGTTCAGATGACATCCGCCGCCGATCCTCTTCCACAGCGGATTGATCAGGTGCTGCCACATACGCAGTCCCCTGTCCGGCGCCAGTCCGTGTTCCGAGAATACCAGCTTCCCTCCGGGTTTGAGAACCCTGTAAACCTCCTGAAGGGTCCGGTCGATATACCTGATCGAGCAGAGGGTGTAGGTGACAACCACCGTATCATAGGTGTTGCTTCCGGCAGGGATGTGATCTGCAACCCCTCTGATATATTCCACATCGAATGGAAGGTCCGCCAGGTCGGTCTTTCTCTTCTTCCATAGCTTCTCCAGGGGATCGATCGCTGTCAGATGCTTCACTTTTATTCGGTCATACAGGGGCAAACTATGCCCCGCCCCGATGCCGATCTCCAGTACGTTCCCGTGAGCGAGCGGGATCACCTTCTCCCTCTGCTCCCTGCTGTTCCCGCCGTTGCATGCCCAACCGATGGCCCCGGGCAGTATGTATTTGCTGTAAATACCCATCGTTGTTAAAAATACAAAATATGATCTTTAATTTACGGTCAGTCTCTCTCAGGAAAAGCCATATCCGGTTGGCTTTGGATTTCGCTTGACTTCCAAGGAGATATTTCATAACTTAATCACATGTTTTTCGGCTGCCGGCGCTCCGGCTCACGGCTGCTGACGAAGTGTCCTTCTGGAACTCTTTCACCAGCCCTGATGGTCATGCAGGGCATTTTTGAGCATTTATTGATAGTCCATATCCAAATATTGAGCGCCATGAAAGCATGCTATCTGATATTGATCTCTATCATGCTGTCTGCCGGCATGGTTGTGTCGTGCAATAAAAATGATAATGATAATGATCCAACTTCCACAGGGACTTTAGAGGATCTGGACGCAGTTTTTGATTATATGGCCCAGCGCCAGAAATCATATGTGGATATCGCTCCGGTCGAACTGCCCGATTATGTGACAGCATCCGATGACACCAGCATGCAAAAGCTTGTTGCATTCGCTGCCCGCATCGACAGCTCACGGGAAAAAGCAATATTTCCAGCACTTGCAGGATCTAACGGATCAGATGGATCAAGCGGGCCTATCAAATCAATCCCTGCAGATTTATTGTCCAGCGAAGGGATGGATGACGATGGGTGGGAAATCGAGTGTTTTCTGGAGGATACGCCCAACTGGTTTTGCAGATTCACCAAATGGGAGAATGACGGAAAACTGAAAGTAGTATTCACGCAACAAAATAGTGAAGAATCAGACATCAGGCATATTGTCATTAAGGGGGAGCATTCCAACGGGTATGTTTATGAAGAAGAGCTCATGATACAGTACTGGTTAACAATGAAGGACCTTACATACAGCGAGTATGCCTACAGCACAATCTTTTTCCCTGAACCGCCCTGTGGAGACGGAGTTCTGTGGAGGTTTATCACAGAAGTGGAAGGAGAAGATGCATGGCTTCATTTTATGGGTGAGGAAAAATCCCTGGCCGTTCACATCTATACGCATGTAACATATACCTGTAACTTTATTGAAGGCTACCACATCCAATCCATTCTGGAGATGAAGATCTATCCCGATGGAATGGTTGTTTTCACCATCAGTTTTTACAGTCCCAATCTCCACGATGTATATGTATTCTCTGTTTACGGATGCATGGAAGATGGTTCCTGGGTAGAAGTTATCTACAACGAGGACGGGAGTGTAAGAGAACGCAAACAGTGGCCTCCTGAATCGCAAATCCACCTGAACATAAAAGACAGATCAGATAAATGGGTGCTGAATGCAAAAGATATGTTCCCGTAACAGACCACACTCATCTGATTCCTGAAGATGAATTCAGCGGCTCATTGAGGATTCGGGGTTTATGCCTATATTCACGGTAATAAATCCGACATCCATGAAAAGAATCGCCAGGAAAGGATTCCTGCATCTGACAATTGCCGTAATGGCACTGTTCGCCGCTCAGGCAACAGCGCAGCAGGCTTTGCAGGGAGGCTCCGAGATCACCTCCCCGGAAATCCACGAAGACCATTCCGTCACTTTCCGGGTTGCGGCCCCGCAGGCATCGGAGGTGAGGTTATCGGGCGACTGGATGCCTTCTGAGGGATGGGTGCCCGGAACGGCCGCGATGGAAAAAGATGAGCATGGCACCTGGAGCCATACAACAGAGGTATTGGAGCCTGAACTTTACTCCTACTATTTCCTGGTGGACGGTTTCCGGACCATCGATCCAAACAATGCATTCGTGAGCAGGGATATTGCAACCCTTACAAATTTCTTCATCATTGAAGGGGACCAGGCAGACCTGTACAGGGTTCATGACATTCCCCACGGTTCGGTCACCCGCCGGTGGTATGAATCGCCCGGACTGGAGATGGACCGTAGGATAACGGTATACACCCCCCCTGGATATGAAACCTCCGGTAAGGAATACCCGGTGCTTTACCTGCTGCATGGCGCCGGAGGGGATGAAGAGGCATGGGTCACACTGGGACGGGCCACCCAGATCATGGATAACCTCATCGCACAGGGGAAAGCACAACCGATGATCGTGGTCATGCCCAACGGGAACGTGATCCAGGATGCCGCACCGGGTGAAGGCAGTGACGGATTCTACAAACCCCGGTTCATGATCCCGGGAACCATGGACGGCACCTTCGAAGAGACCTTCGGGGACATTATCCGCTTCGTTGAGAACAACTTCAGGGTGAAAGCAAACAAACCGAACCGGGCCATCGCGGGGCTCTCCATGGGAGGGTTCCATTCGCTTCATATTTCCAGATACTATCCGGACACCTTCGATTACGTCGGACTCTTTTCACCGGCCATCCTTCCCAACCAGAATGTTTCCTCCAACGTGTATGAAGACATTGACGGAACCCTGGAAAAGCAGATGCAAAACGGGTACAGGCTGTACTGGATCGGGATCGGGAAAACGGACTTCCTATACAACGGAGTGGTCCAGTTCAGCAGGAAGCTGGACGAGATGGGAATGGAGCACACACTGAGGGAAAGCGACGGCGGACACATCTGGAAAAACTGGAGGGTCTACCTGACCGAATTTGTGCCGCAACTGTTCCACCCATAACCGACAGCCTTGGCTAGAAGTAGGAACAGACTGATCAACTGGCTGGAACCGCCGAGGGGCTGGAGGTGGCCGGTGATCGTGGTCACCGGGATCGTGACCGGGCTCGCTCTCTTTGCCATCCATATCTCACGTGCACCCTCCTACCTGTCCGATAAACCGGAAACCTGCACCAACTGCCATATCATGGCGCCCCAGTACGCCACCTGGAGCCACAGCGCACACCGTGAATGGACCCATTGCAATGACTGCCATGTGCCGCACAACAACGTGGTGAGCAAATATTACTTCAAGGCGGCCGACGGGCTGCGTCATGCCACCATCTTCACCATGCGCCGCGAGCCCCAGGTGATCCAGATCCGCCATGCCGGCATCGGGGTGGTGCAGCAGAACTGCATCCGTTGCCACGACAACCTCCTTCACGGATTCAAATACCTTGGCGGCGAAAGCGACCAGTACGTTGAAGTCACCGAACGGCTCTGCTGGGACTGTCACCGGGAGGTGCCCCACGGCAGGGTCAACAGCCTTACCAGCACTCCCTGGGCGCGGGTACCGCTTCCACCCAGTCCGGTGCCCGACTGGCTCAGATCGTTCACTGAAATAGACAAATAATCATATCTCATGGCCACAATCAGAGAAAATGTCGCAAAGAAACCCTGGCTCGGATGGCTCCTGTTCGCCCTCACCGTGATCGTGGTCTTCCTCCTGGGTCTGCTTGCCTCGACCATCATCGAACGCCGCGCCGAGGCGTTGTTCGCATACACGCCCCAGGTGGAGCTGACCCAATTTGAACCCCGCAATGCCGAATGGGGGAAGAATTTCCCCCGGGAATACCAGTCCTATCTCCGGACGACCGACACGTCCTTCAGGAGCAAGTACAACGGGAGTGCATGGATCGATATGCTCGAGGTGGATCCCCGCATGGTTGTCCTATGGGCGGGATACTCCTTTTCAAAGGAATATAACCAGGGACGCGGACATGCATATGCCATCGAGGATATCCGGAATATCCTGCGGACAGGAGCGCCTTCGGGTCTGGAAGACGGTCCCCAGCCCAATACCTGCTGGACCTGCAAGAGTCCCGATGTACCCAGGATGATGGCCGAGGTCGGGGTGGCCGAATTTTACGCCGGGAAATGGGCCTCCATGGGCATGGAAATTGTGAATCCGATCGGATGTGCGGATTGTCATGATCCGGAAACCATGAACCTGCGCATCACCCGTCCGGCGCTGATCGAGGCATTTGAAAGACAGGGCAAAGACGTTACTAATGCATCCCACCAGGAGATGCGGTCTCTTGTATGTGCACAGTGCCACGTGGAGTATTATTTCAAAGGTGCGGGTAACTATCTTACATTTCCATGGGATCAAGGGTACAAAGCCGAAGAGATAGAGGAATATTATGACCGCATTGGGTTTGCCGACTGGACACATGCCATGAGCCGGTCCCCGATGCTCAAGGGACAACATCCCGATTACGAAATCTATATGACCGGTATTCATGCCGACAGGGGGGTGTCATGCGCGGACTGCCACATGCCTTACATAAGCGAGGGAGGGATGAAATTCACAGACCACCACGTACGGAGCCCGCTGGACAACGTGTCAGGCTCCTGCCAGGTATGCCACAGGGAAGAGACCGACAGGCTGGTCGCGAACGTGTACCAGCGTCAGGACCAGATCATCGGGAACCGCGACCAGCTTGAAAGGCTGCTGGTCCGCGCCCATGTGGAAGCGAAAAAAGCATGGGAACTGGGTGCCACCGAGGAAGAAATGGCCGATGTTCTCACCGCCATCAGGCACGCCCAGTGGCGCTGGGACTACGTGGCCGCTTCGCACGGCGGATCATTCCACTCCCCCGTTGAGGTTAGCCGCACCATTGCCTCTGCCATCGATATCATCCAGGAGGGCAGGATCAGGCTGGCCAGGCTTCTGCTGAACAGGGGATGCAAGGGGGAGGTCCCCTACCCCGATATATCCACGAAGGCAAAAGCCCAGCGATTCATCGGGCTGGACATGGATGCCCTCAATGCTGAAAAAGCATTGTTCCTGCAAACGCTTGTTCCCGTCTGGAACAGCATCGCGGCTGAAAGGCATGCTTCGTGGGCCATGGAAAAATAGCGGATCCCCTTAGCGCGACCGGATCTCCCTTCTCATGAATGACAGATAGGAAAGTACGAAGCACAGCAGGGTCAGTGCAATGAGCCCTGTGAGTTGTGGCCAGACGATCAGCAGGCTCTGGCCGACGGGGAGCGGACCGGGAATGGTCCCGTGCAACTGCTCCATGGTCAGTGGCCCGATGCTTCTCACCGAGGGCACCAGCAATGTCGATGTGATCTCATTGAACAGTTCACCCGGCATCACCTGGACCAGTCCGAATCTCAGTTTCTGATACATGTATACAGCCCGTGGGGTTGCCATTTCGGATGGCTCGATCCCCTTCAGCACCAGGTTCACGATCAGGGGATAGAACACGGTGAGGAACAGCCAGACCGCGATCCCTGCCAGGGCTGCAGTGGCCGGCTGCCGGAACCGGACCGAAAACAGGATGGAGAGATTCAGCCAGAAGGAGACATACACGATGCTGATGATCGTATATAATAAAATGCGTATGAATTCCCCGGCGGTGGGCGGGATGCCCAGCGCGAGGAGGCCGGTCCCCAGCACCAGGAAACTGAGCGTGAAGAACATGATGCTGACCACGATCAATCCGGCTGCGAATTTGGCGTTCAGCAGGTAATCCCTGGGTACGGGCTGGGCCAGGATCCGGCTCAGCGTCCCCTTGTTCTGTTCCGAATTGATGGCATCAAATCCCAGGCTGATCCCGAGCAGCGGTCCGAGGAAACTGACAAAGACGATGAAAGAGGGCAGGGTCCCGTCGGACAATGTGAACAGGTTCAGGAAAAAGAAGTCGTTTCCTGCGTTGCTTTTGCTGATAGCCCCGGTGAAATTTGAAAGCGAGGTGTACAGGGAACCCAGGCAGGTGAGCGCGACAATGCCGAGCAGGATAATGGAACGCCAGCTCCTCACATGGTCGGCAACCTCCTTCCGGACCATCGCCAGAAAAGGCTTCAGTGTGATATTATTCATGACCGGCACCTCCTCCCTGAAAATAGCGGTAATAAATATCATCCAGCGCGACAGACCTGCCTTCAGAGGTCTCTTGACCATCCGGAAACAGTTGCCTGGCAAGGGAACCGATCTCTCCCTCCGCCAGCAGCCTGCCGTCCACGAAAATGCCCACCCGGTCGCATACCTGCTGCACCAGGTGCAGCTGATGGGATGAGAAAAGAACCGTGATCCCTTCCTTCCTGCTGAGCCTGACAATGAGCTCAAGAAATTCCCTCACCCCGGTGGGATCAATTCCCAGGGTAGGCTCGTCGAGGATGATCACCCGGGGATGCTTGATGAGCACATCTGCAAGTCCGAGTCTTTGCCGCATCCCCCTTGAATACTTCCCCGTCTTTTTGTGCTTCTCGGTCCCGAGTCCCACCCTTCCGAGCAGTTCATCCGCCCTCGATTCCGCCTCCCCCTGAGGGATCTCGTTCAGTCGCGCCGTGTAAACCAGGTTCTCCAGCCCGGTCATCTCCTCGTAAAATCCCACATCCTCGGGAAGGTAGCCCACCTTTTGTTTCACCAGGATCGGGAACCTGACCGGATCCAGACCGCACACCCGCACCGTTCCCGAATCGGGCTCGGTCAGTCCCAGCAACATCAGGATCGCGGTTGATTTTCCCGCTCCGTTGGGACCGAGCAGCCCGAATATCTCGCCTTTTCCCACTGACAGGTCCAGGTTGTTTACCACAAGATGCGTCCCGTACCTTTTGGTCAGGCCGTATATCTCGATGATCTTCTCCATGAATTACCTCCTTCCGAATTTCCGGAACAGATAATAGATGAGCCCGATGGTGGCGATGATGATCAGAATG
>Ga0272443_10001338_pt1 | contig 36969 bp, 44 predicted proteins | sample SSMAcet12_FD_193581 | JGI IMG/M metagenome (GOLD analysis project Ga0272443, IMG submission 193581) | Marine sediment archaeal communities from Little Sippewissett salt marsh, Falmouth, MA, United States - SSM-Acet-12 | ecosystem: Environmental > Aquatic > Marine > Wetlands > Sediment ... | reverse complement strand
TAGCTAAAAAAGACAGATCAAGCAAAATCTCGCCACGACGAATCAGCTTCTCGTCATAATTTGTCCAATTCATGATGGGATAAAATACTGAAGACTACAAAATGGATGGGTTAATCCACAAAGCATTTAACGATACTTTTCAGACAAATATCTAACTCTTGAGAGTTCGAGATTAATCCGAAAGGTATCGTTAAGCACTATAGTTGTCCAATTGTCTTTTTGATGAAGAAGGTTTTTTAGCTCATCTTTTTGATGATCTGACAGCTTAGAAGGTCGCCCCACCCCCCCAAACCATCATAACCATTTGTATTCCATCTCTCTTGCCAAGGATATCCTACGCTTCGTGTGATTCCAACACGTTGTGACGAGACTGCAACGCTTTCTCCTTCATAACGATATTTAACAAAATATAATCTTTTTAGAATTCTTCCATCGCGCTCAAATCGTATTTTCTTATTGAGTTCTTCAAGACTGACGTGTTTTTGAATGTGGATCTGTCCTGATTTAGGCACGATAAAACATTAGCGCAATATTGTATTAATATTTAGGTTCATGACTATATTCTCACCCGCAGTTACGAACACATTGCCCATTGAAAAACATTTTAGCATTTTAACATCTTAAATTGTTGGACGGTCGCCCGTCAAATCAGGATTATCAGATATACGAATACGTCTACCACCAAGAGTACAAAGCCCAACAATAGTGCCTTGTGCGCTCGTTGCAACTGCTTGTGTTTATATATTACAATATCCGTGTACATCTGGCGCGCTACATCAGGGGAGTTCAGATTAATCTGATACGTTTTAGGCGTGAAGAGTAGCACTGCAAATTCCAGGCTCATAAGCCAGAACAATATGGGAAGGGCAAACAACAACACCAAAAACAATATTCGCGCCTCTTCTGACGTCAACAGCCACTCTTTAAGTCCACCCAGCAAGCACCCTCCACCCCTACGCACCGCCAACCGCCACCTTCTGACGTCAACAGCCACTCTTTAAGTCCACCCAGAGATGCTACAGCGAATCTGAAGTCCTGAAAATCTTGTATTGGTAGGGCCTTTTTCAAATCGCAAAAGGATATGGCAAAGAAGTAGATGACTTGCAATAGACTGGTAAAGACGATGAGTTGTTTGGCTGCGCTTTCCAAGGAACTTATGGCTTCTTTGGTCAAATCTTGAGCAGTGTCGAGCCAAAAGCGGTCTAGTTTGGTCAAAAAATGGCCCTGAACCTCTGAAGTCTCGTCTTTGTCACTCAATTTTTCCCACCACTTCATCCTCGTTCGTTACCAGACTTAGCCACACTTTGTTATCGATTTCACAAAAAGGACACTCAGAAACGAAGGATATTGCTTCTGGGTCGTCAGGTTTTGCTGGTTTAAAGTTTCCTTTTAAGTGTGCATTCTCATCCCACAAGAACTTGCCTTCAGGAGCTGTGCAGTGAGGATTGACACACTTTATGCGAATCATGATAAATCACCATTTCCAAAACCGGCACAATTCCATAATCTAGTTATGAAGCAAAAGATAATAACTTCACATGAGATACTTATTTATAATCTCATGTAAGGTTATTATTTGGTATAACATGGCGACAATAAACACCAACCTTTATAACTTTAATCATCACCCCCTCTGATCTTAAAATTTTTTCTGACTTCGGTAACGAATATGAATATACAGAAAATGGTATATTCCGTTTAAAAATTGCCCCAATATGTCCAGTATGTAGCAACAATATAACCTATAATGGATATAATACATATGCTAAGAGATATTTGGGTGATATCAAAATTGACAAGTATTTATGTGGCAATTGTGATAGAAATATAGAAGATGACAAAAGTTCGTGGTATGACCTTAAAAACAGCTTTTTTAAAATACTCAGTACAATTTACCAAAAATTAAGATACCACAATGTTTCATATTTGGGTATTTCAAACATAATGAGTTCAATCATACCAAGATCAAAAACTACCATTTTTAGAGATTTTAACCGATCTATGGAAGATGTTGAAATTCCTGAATTAGAAAAAACATATATAGTAAATTACGACGAACAATATCCAAAAGAGGACCGCACTCAAAAATATCGGCTTAATATTCTCGATTCAAAAACTAGTAGACCTTTATCCGATGAATTATTCGACAAAAAAGATCCTGAAACTATAAAACAATATTTGAGACGAAAACTAGATGCATCCCAACCAATTTTTATTGTTACAGATTTCTACTCAAGTTATATTAATATATTAATGGATGTTTTTAAAGAGAACCTTATACATCAGTATTGTCTCATGCATTTAAATAAGCTTATAGTTAACGATTTTCCAAAACGTACAACAATATCAGAAGAAATCATAAAGTATAGATTACTCAACATATTTTATAATCGTGAAAAAGAAATATATAAACTTGAGAATTTGGAAAAGATCACGAATGATGTTTATAACGAAGGTGACAAATCTTGGTTAAAAAAAGCAAAAAAAGAATTTTCAGCATTTAGACATGAATTGGAGTTGTCGCAAAGAAGAAACAAAGAAAATCTTGTATTTCACAGCTTAGAGAAAGCAACTAACAATTTTAATGACATGATGAAGAACATTAAATCATACAAGCCAAAAATTCAAAAGCGGTTAAAAATGATCCAAAAACATTGGTCAAATTTAACTATGTCTTATCACGTACCAGGAGCTCCTGCAACTAATAATGCATTGGAGAATTATTACGCTACAAGCCTTAAGACTCATAGAAAAAAACAGTTCAGAACAGACCATGGCATCGATAATCAAATTAAACTATCCAAGATGAAAAGAGCGAGGTTATTCAATATCAAAAAACCTACTTTGTGGGATATATTTGAACTGGCTAGGCCTTTCAAGAGATGAAATATGAAAAATTTTTTGTTATGATAGTAACTAGTATCGATTGATTTAACTATATATCAAAAAGTTTTAATATTCTGCCAAAATGATGCAATGAAAGAAAATAAAATTCTACTTATAATATTTAAATCTCTAAATTTGTTCACATCTTGGGTACGCGAAAATGATAAAATCACTAGGTTACGGAACAGTGCGCCTTCTCTTCATGGATTTATTAAATTGTCGAATACATCTAGTTCTGTTGCGGAGGAAATAACGTAGAATTTCTCAACAGCATGTGCAACTTCATGGATCAGCCCAACACCGACCTCAGGCACATTTAGGCGCCCTAACTCGGGTACTATCTTGTTTATCATCTCGATCACTCATTTATATGTACAAATTTCGCCGCATGTTTTAAGATATAATTAGGTATTTAGTCACACATTATATGAGTGTGTGTATATATATTGGATGACCAATTAAATATAATTAATCAGTTTATATTACGAATGCACATAAGTTCGATAAATTGAAGCAATTTGTGTCAACTAAAAAGAAATGAAGTAAAGCAAATTTTTAAAAATTGTTCCCTAAAATGATTACTCTATACAGGCTTCCTATCTCAGGATAGATATCCACATCGTTATAAATTTAATTTGATTGATAAATTTCGTCGTACCTTTTTTATACTTCCATCTACTGACAAGTAAATCTAATGTACAGCATACTGGTTACCAACGACGATGGCGTCCATTCAGCAGGCATAAAGGCGGCAGCAAAGAGCGTAGAAGGATTGGGCGAAGTCCTGGTAGCTGCACCTTCCGGACAGAAAAGTGGGGTGGGCAGATCCATATCGGTCTTCGAACCCCTTCGGTTCAACAAAGTTTCACTAAACGGCCAGCAGGCCTACGAAATAAGTGGAACGCCCACCGACTCGGTGATAATAGGTCTTTTCTGGTTGATGAAAGGCCAACTTCCAGATTTAACCGTCTCAGGAATCAACATCGGAGAAAACATCAGCACAGATACCGTTACTACCAGCGGAACTATAGGAGCTGCTTTAGAAGCTGCCAGCTACGGTATACCCGCCATTGCAGCATCCATTCAAGTAATAGATCAAGGCGATAAGTTCGACAATAAAAACGATCACGTATACGAGTTCGAGATGGCCACCAAAATAGTCAGGCGAGTGGCCCAAAAAGTGCTGGATAAAGGGTTGCCATCTGGTGTGGATATTTTGAACATCAACGTTCCAGTTAAAGCCACCGAAGACACTGAGATTGTGGTCACCAGATTGGCCCGAAAGATATTCAAGACCAAGGTACACGAACGGTCAGACCCACGTGGACGGCCCTATTACTGGATCGGAGGCGATTTGATATGTTCCGAAAGAAAGGGAACCGACGTCAGAGCGGTATACCAAGAAGGAAAAATATCCATAACCCCTCTGACCATAGACAACACCGCTCGTATCGACTTTGAAGAGATATCAGATATAATCAAATCTGACTAAATAGTGCTTAACGATACGAATAAGCTAAATCTCGAACTCGCAAGAGTTAGAGATTAATCCGAAAGGCATCGTTAAACACTATGATCAGCATGGGCCATAACCGATATGGCCAGGCCAAAAGCTCAAAGGGAATAGATAACGATTATCCGATAATCATTGGTGATTGCATTGTGCGAAGATTTCGAGACGATGAGCAGGGAAGATAAGGTTAATTACCTGATAGAAAACCGCCACATCCTGCCAAAAGAACTGATTGACACTGGGATCAACCTGTTAATCGGGGCTGGTGAAACGGAATGTGCCATATCTTTGGCCAAAGAAAACGGACAGATCGAAAAGGCCATTGAGATCGCAGTGGTCGAAGGTGACTATCTATGGGCGGCGATGATCGCCAAGAAAGCTGGACTGGGCGAAGAAAAGACGGAAAAATTGTACAAAGAAGGACTTGAGTATTACGTGTCCATGAACATGTACGGTAGAGCGGTGAGCGTGGCCCAGGCCCTGCAGCTTCCCCAACACATAATAGATCAGTTATTCCAAGAGGGCATTAGGGCAGAGAGCAAAAACATGAACATGGAACACGTTCGTTCTGCCTTAGACAACATAACCATGACATTAGAGAGAACGCTGACTAACATGGATGATGATTTGTCCCAGGAGTTGCTAAACGCCATGAGGGAAGAGAAAGAAAATAGCGAGAAGCGCGACCCCTAGCCCGGATGAATCGACGATAGAGTTACTTCTCTCTCAGATGGACACAAATTTTCATTAAATCTTCAGCCACTATGGCCTCGGGAAAATGCCTACAAGCGTCGTTCAACAAAGAACTGGGATCTTCTGAATAGCGGGAGCTTATATGGGTCAGGACCAGTTTTTTGACACCAGCTCGTTGAGCCAGCTTTGCAGCTTCACCAGCAGTGCTGTGCATGGACTCCAAAGCCCAATCTGACATATCGTCGGCCAAAGAGGCATCATGTATTAGCAAGTCAGCATCTATGCTAGCGTCTTCCACCTCTTTTGAAGGTCTAGTATCTCCGGTGTAGACAAACTTTCTACCAGGCCTGGGAGGGCCCATCACATCCTTTGGATGTACTGTTTTTCCTTCTACGTCTACAATTTCGCCACGTTGTAACCTTCCAAATAAAGGTCCAGGGGATACGCCAAGCTCGACAGCTCTGGATCGATTAAATCTACCTGGCCTAGAATCCTCTTTTAAACAATATCCCAAACTGCGCACACTGTGAGCTGTTTTTATCGTTTCTATTTGGTATCCATCCCGTCTCAGCACGTCGCCTGGAAGAAGGTCCAAAGCATTGATGGGGAACTTCTGTTTATGGTAAACCAACTCGTCAAAAAGATCCACCATATCGGTGGTGCCTATCGGTCCCGCTATGGTAAGCGGCTCATTTCTGCCCTGAAAAGACATCGTCTCTAGTAGACCTGGTATCCCCAAAATGTGATCCGCATGAAAATGAGTTACAAAAATATGGCTTAGCTTCATCATGCCAGTTTTGGCTCGCATCATCTGGCGCTGAGTCCCTTCTCCACAGTCAAACAGCAACATCTCTCCTTCTCGATTGACCAGTACAGCTGAGGGACTCCTTTCCGGAGTGGGAAGAGATCCTGCAGTTCCCAGGAAGGTTACGGTTAACATAAATTCACCTCGTACAAATTCGCTTCGTATTTTAACGGGACCGAGCTTGTTCGGATGGTCACATAAAAACGTGTGTCGGTAGGATGCCCCTAAACAAGACGAAAAGCCAAAATATAGTGTTTAACAATACCTTTCGGATTATAGTCGAGAATCAATTGGATGGAACCAATTGGTTCTCACCAGAATAGTGTTATCGTCTCCATTTGAACATTGCCCACCCCATCAACACCAGAGCGAGGGTTGCCACCAACTCAAACTTTAAATTTTTTAGTTTATCAGATTTATCTTCTTTATCTTCAGGAAGTCGAACAGGTTTACTTCGGGAAATTTTTTCGACCATTTCACCCGAGTTTATTTTAAATGCCAACAAATTTCCGTTCCCTCCAGCATAAATTTTGGTCACGCTGAGATTGATGTCGATTTGTTCATCATCGTAGGCTAAGTTATCACCAACATTCAATATTCTAGAGGCTAAAATTTCGTTTTCATTGCATAATTTCAACCAGGCTACACCAGCACGAGGATTTACATCCTCCACCAATAATGTCAAGTTACCTGCGAAGGTGACAAACTCATGCGAAGATACAAAGATCTCGTTACCACTAGCCACATTAAAAATTATCAAAATTACTATCAGCAAATGTGCCAGGTATTTCATATCAATTTATCCATTTAATAGATGACTTATACCTAAATCAAAGTTTCGATTAACGTTCAAAAACGGTTAAAAATTCTTAAAACAATCATCATCAGGAAAGGCTTTATTAGGCATAAGCACCATTAAGCCCAGTAATACTAAATTGAAAAAACGTATCATTGGTGGTATTATGGCTAGCGATGTAGGAATCTTGATATTGGGGCACGGTAGTTCCAAGCCCTTCAACAAACAAATGGCGGAAAAGTACGCTGAGATGATCAGTGGAAAGCACGATGGTCCTGTTAAAACGGCATTTTTGAACATGGATGAACCAAATATTGCGACGGGTTTGGAAAGTTTCACGGATACCGATGTGACAAAGATCATAGCCCTTCCAATATTCTTGGCTCATGGTGCCCATACCCTAGAAGACATACCAGAAGAGCTAGGAGTGGATGCGAAACTCAGAAGCGGCACCTGTAAGTTGAACGGGAGGGACGTAGAAATCTGTTGCGCCGAGCCTCTGGGCGTGGATGAATGCATCGCCAATTTAGCCTACCAAAGAGCAATAGAAGCTCTAAAGTAGCTGTATTGGATACCATCCACGGTGCCGATGTTATCGCGAAAGGGATGAGGAGCCGTGGCCTAAATGCAAAGGCGATGGAGGTCTATCATCACCATCCCGATATCTCGGATTTCGATCTGATCGTATCCCCTGTTCATCTATGGCCGGAAAATCCAGTTCTAAAAGAGGCAAGGCGCCTTAAAAAGAAGGTGATCACACACCACCAAACAGTAGGCGAGCTTCTAGCAGATGAGACGGGCTTTCAGGTCTTCGAAATTACAGGGACCCACAGTAAGACCAGCACGGCGCTGATCCTCTCTAGCATTCTTTCTAGGGAGAAAAAAGTGATCTCACATACCACCAGGGGAATCGAACTCTGGGAGAGAGGATCAAACAAAGTCTTGAAGACCGGGCTTAGCATCACGCCCGGCAACCAGATTTTGGCTTTTGAGATCGCCCATTTTTTAAAAGCTGACGCCTTGATATCTGAAATTTCGCTAGGTGGAACAGGACTCGCAGATTACGGAATATTGACCAGCTTTTATGGGGATTACAAAATCGCGGGAGACACCAAGTGGGCCAGCGCGGCCAAGCTGCAGATGGTATCTCTGGCCAAACCGGGAGCAAAGCTGATCGCCAACGTGGATACCAATACCTTTCCAGACATCTCATTCGGCCAAGTTGGCCAGGTTCGATGCACAGCCAACCACATTTACGTGGGCAAAAAGAAGTTGTCTTTGTCCTTAGGAGATAATTTTGATTCTCAAAGTTACCTTACTGCACTGTCTGCTGCTGTTGCAACGTCCATTGCAGCAGGAATAAAGTATGAAGAAATCATCGCAGCCCTTGAGGGATTTGACGGTTTGAGTGGCAGAATGAAACGGAGCACGGAAAAGGACCTTATAATCTACGACAACTCCAATTCAGGAATCAAAGTATCTGGGGTAGAATGGGGCTTAGATTACGCCCAAGGGGACGGCAAATTGGGACTGGTCGTGGGTGAGGAGTCGGAGACCGTATGTGAAGGTATGAATATACCCATGTTGGTTGAATTGCTGAAACGTCGACGCCAAGAGATAGACCACTTAGTGCTGGTAGGGGAAAGGTTGAAACCGTTCACCACCGAACTACAGGCTACATTTGCCCCCGATCTTCCCACAGGGCAAAATATGGCCAAGAAGGCGTTAAGCCGAGGCGACCGCCTGCTATCATGCGTCAAATGTTTCAGGTGATATTTTAAAATATATTGAATTAAATATTCAAACAAATTTTCGAACAACGTTTCAGGTGATTTTCAAATGAGCGACGAAATTCAGATTTTACACCCTCGACCCAGCTCCATAGTTGCAGCTCTGTATACCCTACGAGATTTGGGCGTTGATGTGGTCATCATGCATGGGCCCAGCGGATGCTGTTTCAAGCACGCCAGACTTCTGGAAGAGGATGGCGTTCACACCCTTACAACCGCCCTTGACGAGGCAGGATTCGTATTTGGCGGTCAAGAACAACTCACCAAACTTATCACTAAGGCCAATCAGCTGTTCAATCCCAAAATGATAGGAATAGTAGGAACCTGCAGCAGCATGATAATCGGCGAAGATCTTCACCAAGCAGCCATAGATGCCGATTTGGATATACCGGTGCTAGACGTAGAGGTTCACGCAGGCTATCGAAACAACACCAAAGGAGTGATACTCACCCTGGAAGCGGCTTTGAAAGCGAATATAATCGATCAAGAGGAATTCCAAAGGCAAAAATATCTTTTGGAGAAGGCCACCGAAGTGGAACGACTTTACGGAGCTGCCAGCCAGGAATATCTGCCACCAGAAAGGGGGGACACAAAGTACAATGTTGTCGCACGATTGTTGAAGCTGATCAAAGAGGGTAAAAAGGGATTAAACGTGCTAAACGCCAAAAAGGAGACCGCCTATATGTTTGTAGATATTAACTCTGCGGTGGCCGAGGTGGCACGTGCTCATGGCTCAAAGGTAACTACCCTAGCTAACTTGGATGATACAAAGGGCTTAGAAAAGGTGAAGAGAGACGCCAGAAACATAGTTCGGGATTTGTCCGAGCGTGGTGTTGATATAGACAATCTCATCGGCGGGTTGGACGAGTATCCTGTTGCAGGTAGCGCAATCGCCCAATATTTAGCTGACCATGACGAATACGACTTTGTGGTGCTATCGGGTGTGCCTCACGCCGTTCCGGCCGACTGCCTTGAAGGAATGGAAATATTTTCCATCACCAACGGACCGCGACAGGTAGGGCCCATACGCAAACTAGGACATCACCACGTGGTGGTGGAAATCGACCTTCACCCCAAGACCATGGGTGTAAATTCCATTGTGGAATCTGAGTTTGGCGCGACCCTGCGTGAGCTTGGTCGTGCCTAAAAAACTAAATTTTATTCAAGCGAAAGACTCAGGTACCACCGTGAGAAGGACGTAAATTATAAAACCCAACATTCCGATGAGCGCTATTCCCAAAACCGATATCTTGGAGATCATCATGAACTCATCCCGAGAAGGTTTTCTGGCTAGCTTGAGAACTCTAATGTACTCCTGAATGTTGAACGATGGCTTACCTACTTTTACGTTCATGCTGCCTAATTTATCAGTCACGCTGCCTATGTTGTTTTTGCTCTTTTTGTTATTGTTACTGTTTTTGTTGTTCTTATCCTGTGATGCCATTAAGTTGTGAGAAGTTCTTCCAGATAAAAAAGATTTCGATCCTTGGTAATTTTAAAATAGGAAATAAAGATTCCAGATTCCAATATTTTCGACGAGATAAATATAGTGTTTAATGATACCTTTTGGATTAATCTCGAACTCTCGTGAGTTTGGGATTTGGCCTATTCGTATCGTTAAACACTATTCTGGCAAAAACCAATTAGTATCATATAATTGGTTTTCGACTATAATTGAAGGGGTAAATTGATGAGACATTGATATCATAACCGTGATAGATGTTTATCATGCGAGAGGATCCACCAAACTTCGAAGACATGGCCGACTACGTGTCCCGATCGGTGATAGCCATAGCTGCAGGAACCAGAGAGGACGGCTACCCCAGCATCGTTGGCACTGGATTTTCTCTGCAGAGGGCTGAATTTTTCGCCACCAGTTGGCACATAGCAGAGACGATAGACAGAATAAGAGGATTGTCCGAGAAGAAATTGACCGATAAAGGGCTTAAAGACGACAAATTGCGCATTGCTCTACCCAATGAAGACTCATACCACTGGCAGGAGGTGGACACCGAATCGCTAATGTGCAGCCACAACAAGAATCATGACGTATGCGTTTACCGGATGATTGGAATTGACGTCCCGCCTCTAGAACTCCATCCTTACGATCAATGGTCCTGGGGAAGCGATGTGGGAATAATTGGGTTTCCCATGGGCAGTCTGCTTCAGGGACTGGTTTTACGGCCCTACGTATTGAAGACCGTGATTTCGGGGGGACTGGAATTGCCTCTGCCAGAAGGCGAACGAACACCCAGACTGGCTTTGGGAACTTCTGTAGCAGGGGGTTTTAGTGGAGGGCCCGTATTTTCAGCTAAGGAAGGAATGGTTGTTGGAATGGTAAGCTCCACGCCAATCGAGGAAGGAAAATTGGGCGTATGGCCATCAGGGATATCTCTGGCAGTCACTCCAAGCTTGATACGGGATCAACTTAAAGAGCACATATCCAAGACCGATGAAATAATCAAGGGCTGTTTGTGGCCCAAAACAAAAACGAAAATAGAAAACATTGCATCAAAGGACGAGAAAATCCGAGAATATGAAATTTTGATCGATAATAAGGAAGAGGACGAATAACGTAACGTCTTACGCCAATTTCCACTTATCTTCTTGTGAGTTTCATGATGCAACCATCTTCGGTGTTCTCAACCTCTAGGTTCATGCCCAGATCGGAGAAAACTTTGCGCCAGTGGCTCTCCACACAGGTCTTGCAGTGCTGTTTGGTGAGCAAACCTTTGGCACCCAAGCGGCCGAAGGCTTTGACCCCTTCCTTCAGGGCACACTTCTCTCGCCGGATCTCCGCCCAACCATTTCCATCTTTCACACAGACCTGGCTGCCAAAGAGGTTCTTGTCATTGGAGGCCACGGCCATGGCCAGATCCTTTGGTTCGGAAAGCTCCAGCCTTTTGAAGGTATCTGCTACCTGGCGAGCGCCAAGATCCTGATATTCACGCAGGCCCCTTTTGCCCAGCTTACGACCAACATAGCCGCTGCTTCCGTAGAAGCTGCCAAGCCACATGGCCACCACTCGCTGCTGAATCTGTTCCAGGGGGATGTCGGGGACCTCAGTCATGAGTAGTGAGAGGGTATGGGATCGATATAAGACTTCCGAGTGCAGTAGAAGTGTAGTACAAGTAAGCATTGTTAAAAACCGCTAAAAGTTTTATAGCTTTTTGAACAATTATCTAAGATATCATATAGTGTTTTAACATTCACCCATGGTTCCACGAGAAGAACATTTCACGAAAACGTTTTTTCTCCAAATCTTCAACCATTTTAAGTTCTTCTTAGATCCTTGAATTCAGTTTTGAATTATGTGCTATTTTTAATCAAAAAATAATACATATTAATAATATACTTATTAACCATGTTGGATGTGGTCTTTCTAATAATTAAAATTTGTTCAGTCAATAGATGTTGATAATTGGTCTACAACGATAGTAACAGTTAAATATTGATTATACTAAATCAATATTTCATAGAATCATTTATTAAATTACTTGGTGATCAAGCTTGCAAATGAACGTCATCAATCCTCATAACGTCTCCCTCAAAGAAATGATAGATCAAGGAACTGAATTTCACGGTCATTTGGGTCCGTTTTTGGTTTTGGGAATAAAAATGGGGCTTTTAGCCCTCAGAGATCTCTCTTCATCAGGATACAAAAACATAGAAGCGCGGGTGAAGACCGGAACCACACCACCCGTATCTTGCTTGGTGGACGGCATCCAAATCTCAACGGGTTGCACCATGGGAAAGGGAAACATTGTAACAGAGCCTCTGGGCTTGGCTGAAGCCACTTTCATCGCTGATGGTTATAGCGTGACTTTTAAGGTCCGAGACGAAATATTGATGGAAATAGCCACCCCCCTTCATGATTCCTTGGAAACTTTAGCCTGGAATATTTCGGAGAGGCCTGACGAGGATCTCTTTTTGCGCCTATAGAGATGCGGCACATGAGGCCCGTAATCGAGCTACAAAACGTGGATACGGTTTACGAAGGCGAAAAAAACGCCACATTAAAAGGGGTAACCCTCAAAATTTGGCCTGGCGACTTGATCTGCGTTTTGGGACCAAACGGTGCTGGAAAGACCACATTGTTGGAGACCATAAACGGAATCTTGCCCTGTAAGAGGGGAAGAATACTGGTTTTAGAAAAAGACATCTGTTCCAAAGGACCGTGGATAAGAAGCCATGTGGGCTACATGCTTCAGGAGTACACGTTTCTCGAATCAACCCCTTATTTGGTCAAAGATGTGATCATCATGGGACGCTTTGGAAAAATTGGACTTTTGAGAAGGCCAAACGATATTGACTGGACCGCTGCTAAGAGAGCAGCTGAATATATGGACGTCCTTCATCTGTGGAATCGGCCTATCGGCAAGCTATCAGGGGGGCAGACGCAGAAAGTTCTTCTGGCAAGGATGCTGGCCAAAAATCCAAAGATACTCCTGATGGACGAGCCTTACTCCAATTTGGATTACAAAGCGGTGGAAGATATATCGTCCAAAATCTGCCAGATTCACCGAAATAGAAACTTAACCATGGTCATGGTAATCCACGAATTGAGTCACATACCACCCAAGTGTAACCGCATAATACTGCTAAAAGATGGAAAAGTGCTGGGAGATGCACCCCCTAATAAGATGTTAAACTCCAACCAATTTAAAAGGGCTTTTTCAGAATATAGTGTTTAACGATAACGACACATGATACAAATCCCCGCCCACATATTCCTGAACACCATCTTGGGAGCATCCCTGGCCGCAATAGTATGCTCTTTAGTAGGTGTTTTCATCGTACGCATGAACTTGTCCTCCATGGGCTTTTGCATGTCTCATGCCGCCTTCGCCGGAGCCGCCTTGGGGTTGGCAATATCTCGGGACCCTCTTTTATTGGCCCTTGGCATGTCCACGTTGGTGGCCATAATTCTGGGACCTGTAGCTGAGCGAGCTAAATTGCAAGCGGATATAATCTTAGGAACCATGTTCTCTCTGACCATGGCTCTGGGACTTCTCTTTTTGAGCATGATTCCAGGATCTGCCATGAGCAGCGATGCCCTGTCCATACTTTGGGGCAGCGTTCTTGGAATCACAAACGCGGATCTGATGAGGTTGGGGATCTTGACCATCTTTCTGATTGTGGTGATTGGCCTGTTTTACAAGGAGTTCTTGGCCATAATGCTCGATCGAAAGCTGGCCGAAGAGTCGGGAATCAACACCAGGCCCTTTTACTATGCCATCTTATTTCTGTGTGGTGTGACTGTATCTGTATCTCTGAAACTGATTGTGGGTCGATTGATCTTCGCTCTGATGGTAAACCCCGCTTCATCGGCCTACCAATTTTCTCACAACATGAAATCGATAATATTTTTGACACCACTTTTCGGTCTGGCATCTAGCGTTACTGGAATCTTGTTGTCTTTCCAATGGGACATGCCCCTGGGAAGTTCCATAGTGATAATGAGCGTGGTTTTGTTCCTGGCGTCCGTGTTGTTATCGCCCAAAAGGAAGAGAGGATAAAAATATCGATAAGATGCTACTGAATTACGATTATGTCATTTGTATAGTCGAGAACCAATTAGATGAAACGTAGGTGTTCAGCTCATCTCAATCAGAATCATCAAAGCCATTTCTTGAGGTCTCGCGTGGCCAGTTCCTGTGAGTTATAGTGTTTAACGATACTTTTCGGATTAATCTCGAACTCGCAAGAGTTAGAGATTTGACCCATTCGTATCGTTAAGCACTATTCTGGCGAAAAATAATTAGCATCATCTAATTGGTTTTCAACTATAAACAAATTTGATTACAAAGTGAAACTTTATAAAATATGAAAGTCGTATTTAAAAATTGAAGTAGTGTATATGACTGAGAGAGATATGCTAATCGTCGTATTGGTAATAGGACTGGTTATCGTTGGACTTTTGGTCTTTGATATTTTGAGAGACGATAAATATGGGTCATATGGTCCTGGTCATAGACTAGACTCTAATCGATATGGTAGTCCTGGAATGATGGACCCTAGTCGGGGTTATGATGGATACTGCCCTCGGTGTGGATATCCTTATGACGGCTTCAACTACACATATGATCCCGAAGGTGAGGTTAATTATAGCCGATACGGACCAGGCGTAATGGGTCTCGGGATGGTGGACCGGTTTGGTGGATATTGGTATGGTCCTATTTACAGCTCGAATTACAGCCAGTAAGAGTAAGAACATTTTGACTTTATTTTCTTCGTAATCCCCGCCCTTCAGAACCTCGAGGTATTCGACAAAAAATATTGGCACGAGACTGAGTTCATACCAAAAATCCCCTTCGCCTTGATCGCGTTGCTTTTTACCATATTGGTGATGTTTTCGCTAAAAGGCGAGGTCACCGTAGAACACTCTTGTGATGAGGGGATAATTGCAGTTTTGTGGGTTATTTATTTCTCGCCGAAATTTCGTGTTAATCTTTTATATATCATATAAGCTTGGCCTAAATTAGGAGAACATTGCAGCTTTATCATTTACTGCCGCCAAACAACAACTTTGAGCTGATGATCATCGTGGCGATAGCAGTATTTGGCATAAATTCGGGGGTGGCCTTCGCTGCAGTTTTGGGTCCTCAAATAAGGGAGGTACCGGCTCTCATCGGTCTGATCAATGTGACGTTGTATTTAAACAAAAATCAATTTCATGGAGTGAATACGGAATGCGAACTAAGTTAGCAACCTTTGGAGCACTTCTAGTGCTCATGACAACGCTTGTGGGTAGCGCATATGCAGCATGCAGCAGTTGTTGTGGTGGTGTCGATGATGCAGCTCTTTGGACTTCTGGGAAAGAATTTATTGGCAGCACCTCGGGCACGACGACAACAATGAATACAGAAAACCAGCCTACTCAAATTGCCAGTTTGGGTCAAGATCAGTCCCAAACCATAGAGCCACAAAACATACCTCAAAACTACATTTTGGTTTACGTGAGCGACGATCGGGGAAATCTTAATGGATACGATCTCGTCCAAGGCACGATTTATCTGCCTTATAGTCGGTTCCTTGAGGAAGACGGCACGCTTAAGTCTGCAATAGCATCGTCCAATGTTTTAGGAGATGCTGGAATAACCGAAAAAGATAATGTAGTATTGTGCAGCGATTGCGACTATTGCAACGATCCCCTTCTTGTATTTCAGATTATGAGCTACTTGGGCCACCAAGGGGACCTCAAATTGTTGGAAGGCGGATCTACCGACTGGCGCATTGCTGGGCTTGTCCTGCAAAAGGGTTTTTCCACCAGACAAGCAACTAACTACGTGGCCACCCTTAACGAAGAGGCGCTAACGGAATATAACGAAATTGCAACTGCTTAAATCAATATATACATCTTGAGTTCTCGATCAACGCGAACTTAAAACAAAATTAAAGATGGATTATAGAGCTGATATCAGGGCTCGGCCTACTTTAATCGTTCTGAAATTCAACCGAGCCCACCTATTTCCCCCAACTATCTTTGGGACGGACTTTCCAAATATTCTAGTTTTTTCTTGTTATAGTGTTTAACGATACTTTTCGGATTAATCTCTAACTCGCAAGAGTTAGAGATTTGACCTATCCGTATAGTTAAGCACTATTCTGGAGAAAACCAATTAGTTTCATATAATTGGTTTTCGACTATACATTTTGAACTGATAGATATTTGCTTATCGATTTTCACGATTTCAACAGTTCTTTTATCTCTTTGACAGAAGGCGCTCGGCCCACTGCAACGGCTTCCCCGTCAATATAGAGAGCAGGAGTCATCATCACGCCACGGTTCATGATCTCCTGGAGGCTCTCTACTTTCACCACTTCGGCCTCGATGTTTAGTTCTTCGACCGCCTTTTCTACGTTATTGGCCAGAGATTTGCATTTGGCACATCCAGTTCCCAAAACTTCTATCTTCACCATACCTAAATTCACCTCTTTTACCGTTTCATAGTAACAATTCAAATTTCGACTATAATCCGAAAGGTATCGTTAAACACTATAGATCACAGCACCATATACCATGCCCATCAGCGTAGAGAGGATTACAACCAACCCTATGTAGACGCTAGCTTTCTTTGAACCGATTACCCGCCAGATAACGATCATGTTGGGTAAACTCATGGAAGGACCTGCCAACAATAAGGCCAGAGCAGGGCCCGGTGCCATCACTCCCGATGAATATCCAAAAAGCGTTCCCACGATTGGAACCTCCAACAAGGTAGGCATGTAAAGCAGAGCCCCAATAACGGATGCCACAAAACAAGCCACGAAATTGCTAGTTCCAAAGATAGATCTCACCAGGTCGACTGGTAAAAAGTAGCCAATCACCCCGGTTATGAAAGTCCCTACAAGTAGCAATGGAAAGATCCGCTTGGTCAGCCACCAAGTCTCGCCGAAGAATGAAGATATCTCCTCTTTTTGGAAATACACCTTCAACATCCAGACAGATATCAAGATCAAGGCAGAGACAAAAAGAACCTTGGGCCACAACGAAATGTTTGATGTGGCACCCAAAAGTATGCCCACCAAGAGTGCCAAGAAAGCTGGTGAAACGTAGGGCGGTTTGTCACCATCTGTAGAAGTTAACGAGCTGGTTTGAGCAAGGGCAATTTCCTTATTTTTATGGCCTCTTTCAAAGATGGTGGCCATGGTTAGTCCGATTACAATGGCCATAGATATTGCGGCGACTACCCTACCCATACCCAAATCCAAACCTAACACTCGAGCGGTCAATAGTACCGCCAGAATATTTATGGCAGGTCCTGCGAAGAGAAAGGCAGTTGCAGGTCCTATTCCCGCCCCCCTTCTATGTATTCCCGCAAACATGGGAAGTATGGTACAGCTACAGACCGCAAGTATGGTTCCAGACGTTGCAGCAACGCTATAGCATAGGCATTTGTTGGCATCTGCACCGAAGTATTTTAACACGGTTTCTTTCTTTAAAAGCGCTGTTATAGCACCAGCTATGAAGAAGGCAGGAATTAAGCAAGTCAATACGTGGGCCGAAAGGTACTCTAACAGGGTGTCGATACCTGCAAGCAACGGAGGCAATACGATTTCGACGTTCATTTTATCTCATCCCCTATTTACAAACAGTTGCAGTTAACTATAGTGTTTAACGATATCTTTTGGATTAATCTCGAACTCTCATGAGTTTGGAATTTGATCTATTCGTATCGTTAAGCACTATTCTGGCGAAAAATAATTAGTATCATCTAATTGGTTTTCGACTATAATTTGCGTAACCAATAATTTGCGGGATCATTTCGCTGAGGCCTCCAGTATCTTTTCTGCTTTTTTCAGCTCAGATATTTGATCCAATGCCAAAGTGTCAACTTCCTTTATAAGCGAGAATATCCGGGGGGTTTTCACGCTGTACAAGGTTCGTTTTCCATCGATCCTTCTTTTAAGAATTCCTGCCTCACAGAGAATACTCAGATGCTTGGATATGGTGGATTGGGCCTTGTCAAATTGAGGAATTATCTCACAGGCACATCGTTCTCCTTGGCCTAAGAACGCTACAATCTCCAATCGTGTGGGGTCTGAAAGGGCACCTAGAATTTTGATGCGCCAATCTGTTGCCAATCTACTCATCGATCCATAACTGTGTAATCGCTAGATATAAACATATCGCCATATATCGATATGAACTTCTTTTCCATCACAAAGAATAAATGGTAATACCCCAAAGCGTCAAATAAAATGGAGGGGAGCATTACACATGAAATTAATTTCAGTAGCTGTGATAACTTCTATGCTTCTTGTGGGCTTAGTAGGGGCTGAAGATACGAACGAATTGAGCACAATTGGCAATAAACCTGTAATAGCGCCAATAGAAATAAAATATGAAAAAACAGTTCAAACAAACAATGTTGAAGCAGTAAATTTGAGCACAATTGGTATGGTTGGAGTCACACCTGGCGCAACTGGAGACTTTACCGTTATAAAAAGTTCTAGTCCCACAACTTACACGCCATTATTTGCCATCTCTTCGAGCAACATGACGTTGACCAGAGCTGGAACATATGAACCATTTATCGCCACCACTACGATCTATACTCCACCCTTTGCCATATCCGCGAGCAACAGGACACTAACCACTACAGGAGCTTATACACCGCCCTTTGCTGTGGGCAGCGGCTTAACGGTAGCTACTCCATCGATAATGATCTGAGATCCATTTGCTACCAGTCATTGGTCATAACAAATTTGGAGGGATAAAGGTGAAGGTGCTATTAATGGTCGATGAAAAGTCCATTGGCACAAACCACTTCGTACAAGAAGTGACAGGTAAAGTAGTCATGTCCATAGTCGAGGCTCTTCACGGTGTAGATCAAAACTGGAAGAACATCACGATTAAAGTGGAACGCGAATAACTTGAACTGACTGACTAATCTTTTTTGTATTTTTTAAAGGCTGATGGAAGATCTATCAAGTAAGTACCTTCCTTTACAGACATAACTAGCTCTTCACGTTCGAAAATACCAGGTAAATTGAGAACGTAAGTTCCTGGTTCAGATATCCTTATGCTTTCCACAATTTCTCCATCTTCACGATTAAGTTCTTCAACACCAGCATCTGGAGATAATGGATAAGTGTTGTTATCTACACGGCATGCACTCAAATCACTTTCAACGATTTTATTTTTAATTCTTTTTTGAGAAAGTTCACTAGTTCGTTTTGATGGAGATGATTTCAAAATCTTATCCAGCGAACCTTTTTCAGGCCAAGGCTCTTTGCCACCATTCGTATCTGACGAATCTAACGTTTGTTTGACCTTTTTTGCGTCTTCTTTAGATTTTATGAAGAGAAATTTCTTCCAACCACAAACTGGGCATCCTTGAAGGATATCAACGCCCTCTACGAAAACGCTGTTACATCGAGTGCAAATGTGAGGCATTATCTAGTCACCATCGCCAACTAGGACTTTGGTACTAATCTGATATTTGCCCCTTTCCACGGTTCTGAGCTGATTTGCAGGTCCAACGACCATCATCCGGTTTTTAGCCCCAGACTTTCGTCTCAATCGTTCCATGAGAGTATCGCCGCCAGTTGCCGGATAACTCTCGATCTCTATCCCTGAAAACTTGTCATCATTGATCTCGATCATCGTCATCTCAATCAGTTTTGCCTCTTCCTCGGGAGACAATCCCTTTTCCAGCACAACGATCTTTCCGGTTTTAACTTTGCTGAGTATGAGCCGGATCTTGTCAATTGAAGACATGCTATCTACCTTTTCTGAGGAGATGAGATCCATTTGTACTTCACCATACATAATCTCACCCGAAATTTTTTGTTATAGCCTGATATAGCTCATTTATGTTCGTGCCATTTTGGGCAGAGATGGCGACCGTAGGGTGTTGCGGGAACGCAGCCTTGATTCTGGTTGGAGACGCGTTATCCAGATCCATTTTGTTTGCCACGATCAAAAGGGGCAACTTTCTGGCTTCCATGTTGCCAACTACGGTGACATTCACCTGTGTATAAGGATCTTCAGCAGAATCCATCACTAAGAGAACCCCGTCCAAATCATCCAGCCATTTTACGGCCTCTATTACACCCTCTGTAGCCTCTTTTGCCCTCTTTTTTGCTTCAGCCTCATTCATCCCAAAGGCCATAAATTCTCTGAAATCTATTTTGGTGGCCATTCCGGGTGTATCGACTATGTCTAATTTTACGCGCGAATTGTTATTGCCTTTTATAACAACACCATCACTCCTTATGGCCCTCCTAGTTTCGTGTGGAATATTTGAGGCGCTGCCCAGTTTTTCTCCGCTCCAATCGCCCACTATCCTGTTGGCCAATGTGGTTTTTCCGGCATTAGGAGGACCATATATACCGATTTTAGCACTTCGCTTTCCGAAAATTTTATTCATCCAGCTGGAAAAGTTTATGCTGAAGCTTTTGATGATGCTCATGCTGAACCTCTCATTTCTCTTGGTGGAATTCACATATCTCTACTAATAATTTTCCATTACATTATTATACACGAAAGCTGAGCTTCAAACGTATCACCAATCACCCTTATGATCAGATATAATTTATATTTTTTGAACCCTAACCATTTAAGGGTAATGGTGGTATCAAAACTTTATAGTAGCACCATCGATCAATTGTCACATTCATCAAAAGATCCTTTTTCCAGCGTTTCAAACATCACATCCATTTTCGTTTGATAAATGAGGCATCAGTAGAATATATGGCCCCCCTTTCCCTTCACGAGATCTGAATTCAACTAGATAGTGAATATCGTCGTTTATTGCCACCAGCATAAAAGACAACTCATCTTCTTCATGTTCCTTTATGTACTTGGAGACTTCGAAAGAGAATATTCTGTCGCCGTTATCGAAACGAATTCCCACCCCGGAGTAATCTATGTTCTTTTCGTCTTCTATCATGCTCATAGAAGGGCCCAACGTTGAGCTCAGGCTGACAAAATCAGATATTTCAGTCCAGTTAGAGCTTACAGGGAAAAGCGCGATTACACCGGGCTCATTTTCACTTTGTTTTTCTATGTTTTTGGCCTTTAGTACCAAAATTCCCAGATAATCCTCGTCGATATCAATGTCAGAAACATTGAACTTGACTAGCGTTGCAACAGGCCAACCTTCGCTTATAGGATCCATTTCGCATTTCAGCAGATCTTCATCATACACTCGCTCGCTCCAGAAGTCGATGTAAACGTCTTCGATGGCGGGCAATGATATTATATCACAATCGTTAGCATATGAACCGTTCAAAATCATAAGCATAACTAGAAAAACGAACTTCCACCTCATTTATCAAATCCCCAAATTTGGAACTGATACCATGTTTTATATATTCTTCTCCATCCATCACGGCCTAACGAGAACCGCACGCATATTTTCATTTAGTTGGTGAAAAACTATATAATCACAATATAACACGTATTGGCCTACCATGGTCTATTTGACAATTCGCCCTGCCACGTGCCAAGACGTTGAGGCCATTTGCATGGTCCATCAAAGTGCAGTAAATTCGCTTGAAAGCGGTCCTTATGACAGAGACGTTTTAGATATGTGGTCTAAAGTACTAACGCCACAATTCATTTGTATGGGCATGAATAAAGGAGAGATAACGATATTCGTGGCCGAAATATATGGAAAAATCGTAGGCTTCGCTGGCTTTTATAAAGATTCGGTACGTGCATTATATGTACACTCAAATCATAGAGGAAAAGGCATTGGGGAACGTCTTTTACGACATATTGAAGCTCAAATCGTGTCCGAGGGATTTTTGAAGATAAGATTAGAGTCATCTCTTAATTCTCGATCGTTTTATGAATCTCAAGGATATCGTGTAATTGGTGAAGAGCGATTTGTGTTAAGCAAAAAAGTCAGCATGGCTAGCTTAATGATGGAAAAATATATTTAGATCATATTTTCCACGATATCATCTAAATCTACGATTTATAGTCGAAAACAAATTAGATGATACTAATTATTTTTCGCCAGAATAGCGCTTAACGATACGAATAGGCCAAATATCTAACTCTTGCGAGTTCGAGATTAATCCGAAAGGTATCGTTAAACACTATAATCCGAAAAGTATCACGAAACACTATACTCAACGTTAAATGACCTAGGCATCCATATTATCCGGAGTTTCAGAACTTGGAAAACCGCATACATTTCTCACAATAGGTAGGATCTCCGCGAGTAGAAACGATGGTGTAGGCGGGAGAGTATACAGCAAAAAGCGAATGCTAAGCTGTAATGGATTGGATAAGAGTCATTGATTGAACGTACGTAATAAATGGTTATGATTATAATTAAATAATAACATTAACGCAAATGTTATATACGATGGACTAATGTAGCTTTCATTGGGGGCTGAAGTTATTGTGGGGGTTAAATTGGTGATCGAGATCGCCTTTTTTGAGCAATAGATCAGTTATGTTCGTTGTATTTTGAACGAACAATGGTCAAAAGTCTCAACAAGCTAACGTCCCTATTGCTGTAATAAAATTTGGGAGTGGAGGTAAACGTATGAAAAATGTGTTGATAGCTTTGATTTTAGTCTCCCTTTTATCTGTTGGCCTCTGTGTGGCGACAGAGAATGGGGATGCAAAGGAGATCTTAGAATCTGAAGAGCCTGCAAGAGAACTTATGAACATCTTAGAAACCGCATGGACCATGGGTGCGTGGGATATGGGCAATTTCAGCACTTTTGTGGCAGGAGCTTGGGTTGCCAATCTAACAGAGACTCTGACCAAGGAGGGTCCCTTTACGGTGTTGTTGCCCACAGATGAGGCCTTTTCAGAGGTGCCCGGTGGTGGCATTTATACCCGGCCAGATAACGATTTCGTGGTCAACGCTCTGAAATACCACGTGATTTCTGGAGAAGTGTTTTCAAAAGATATGAAAGATGGGGCATCGTTGCAGACCCTGCAAGGAGATGTTTTGTCCTTCAAGGTCAGCGATGAAGGTGTAATGATATATGCCGTGGACGAAGGGGCCGAAGTAACTCAGGTGGCCAATGTCACTCTTAAAGACATTGAATGCACAAATGGTGTCATCCACGTGATCGACAAGGCACTGATTCCTCCAAACTCGGCAATATTGACAGCTACCTTCGTGTCCACAGGTGAAGGTGAAGGGCGATATGAGGAAGAAATTTTGTGGCCACCTCAAGATACTGTATAAATTACACACCAAGAAGCAGACCATCTAGTTTCTAACTATAGTGTTTAACGATACTTTTCGGACAAATCCCGAACTCGTAAGAGTTAGATATTTGGCCTATTCGTATCGTTAAGCACTATTCTGGCGAAAAACAATTAGTATCATCTAATTGGTTTTCGACTATAGAGACATAGAAAATTGTTTTATGGGATGATATGGGCTAACGCCTATCATTCCTCATCTTATTATTGGAAATTTAAACATGCTAGTAATGAGAATGTCCAGTCACACATACTCTATCACAATTTGCGATATTGAATGCCACCAAAAAAACGAAAACATATATAGCTATATCGACATAACGCGATGTGTTTATATAATGGACATTTGGTATATTGTTTTGAATATTATGAGAGGATCAGATACAAACTGGCGCGTCAAGATTCTCAACGCCCTTTCGGACCCCTACCAGGCTTGAGATAATAGAGCTTCTAGAGAAAGAAGAGCGGTGCGTTTGTGATGATAGTTCCAGCATTTGAGTGGGCGCAGTCAACTATTTCCAAGCATCAGAACGTTCTTTATGAGGCGGGAATTTTGGAGAGGAAAATTGATGGCAAGCGGACTCTCTACAATGTGAAAAATCCAAGATTGTTCGCCCTATTGCAAGAGGTAGATACTCTGGCTTTAGACCAAAATTCTGAGTTGAAAAAAGCCGAAAGGATCCTGATGATTTCTGTCAGATAATTGAGACATTTGTATAAAAAGTTGGCTTAAATATGGTTACGATAGACGGCTGCTCAAGAGGCAAGTCAATATGATGGAAAAAGACGAGTCGTGTGAAGGAGATGTGGCGCGCCTTTGCACCTCAGGGGCAGGCTCCGACGATGGCCAACTCATATGCATGATTTGCAAAATATTCACCAACATTGGCGAAAAGGTTGGACTTTGCCATCTTTTTGGTTATATGGACCGCGTCTAAGTAGAGAAATATTTTTAGCGGATAGTGCTTTAACGCAGACTCTGCGATCTTGCACGCGATTTGTGCATACTCTGAGATGTACGGCCCATCTGTGAGCACAATTGTCAACGTCTTCAAGAATGCCTCCGGTTCAGATAGACTCGTACCAGGACCGGGGGGTGCTACAGATTTTGCTTGTACTTGGGTGTAAATTACGAGAACACTGTGGCTTTGTCATTCACCGCGGCCAGCAACAATTTCGAGCGGGCAATTGCTGTTGCAATTGCAGTTTTTGGTATATCGTTAAACACTATATTTTAGTGATGAAAACCACAACTGGCCGAAGAGAGTTTATAACGTCAAAGGAGTACTCAACCAAGCAGGTGAGGATGGAATTGAAGTGGCTCAAAAAGATTTTACAAAAAAATAGATCAAAAGAAGATGATCAGGCACCATTAGCACCAGAAGTACCGCCAAGATTGGGACTAACAGAGGTCAAAGGCTGGTTGGAAGAGAAGTCGTACCAACCAGAATTTGAAAAGAAGGTTAGTGATTTATACAACCAAATAGAAACTGTGGCCAAAACGCTCCTTGAAAATCTAAAAGAATTGGAATCTGTCCGTCCGAATCAAGATGCACACCCCAGGCTTCTGAAGGCAGGTTTGGCATCCAGAGAAAAAGTTGTCGAACAGATGGCAATCCTATGTCATAAGCTCACTCCACCCGATAAAATGGATGCCCATTTAGTCGAGGAGTATCATTCAGGTATAATTAAACACTTGGAAAATACTGTGGTCAAATTTGGCAGATCGCAAAGATATATGGCGTTTCTGTTCCCAGAAGAGTCGAATAGATTAAACTCAAATCTAAACCAAATGGCTCACATTCTCGCCGAACTTGGCGATATAATCTCCAAAAGAAAAAAAGATCTTGAGATATTCATACAATCTCGTGATTTAGCCACTCAACTTATCGAAGATCAACGTGAAATAAATTTGCTTCGAAAAGACATATCCGAAGATGAGAATCGTTTGAGCGAAATAAAAAACGATGAAAATAAGCTAAAAAAGGAACTAGATGACTGGAATCATAGTGCAGAAGGGCAGAAGAAAGAGATGCTTAAAGAGTATTTGGAACTTAGACGTCGCGAGCTTTATCAGGTAGAAAGTGGAATGGCAGCCTTAATATCCCCGTTGAATAAAGCACTCTCCAGAATGGTTAAACAGGATTCCAGCGACAGGCTCAACCTAAAAAATCGTGAAATTTTCGATCTGTTGTCGGAATCGCCAGCTAAAGCCCTAGAAACCGATATTTCAGAATCCCTTCTCGAGCTTAGATCCAACGTCGACCAATTGGGCCTAAAGGACAAAATAAGAGAGAAAACATTGGAACACATAGATCACTTAATCCAGGATAAACCCCTGGAAGCCTTTAAGGCTCGCCACTCAGAGATTAAAAAAGAGATTGTTCATCTTGAACATAAACTATCAGAGAGCCTCCAAGATGCAAGAGAATTTGAAGAGAGGCTCCATCGGACTGGCGAAGAGGCACAACAGTTACAAACCCGCCTTCATGGGTTCAGAAAAAGCCTTCAAGTATCTGAAAAACGTATGTCTGTAAATGAGGTCAAACTTAACAAAAAAATAGATGAAATTGCTGGTAGGCCAATGACAATAGACTTGACGTGTTGAAAGCACATTTATGTGGCCATTTTTGTACAACCGGTAATGCCGATATTCTTTTGTCAAATTTGGGCCAAATGGGATCACCTGAGAATAGCACTCTAAATATAGTCGATAACCAATTATATGAAACTAATTGGTTATCGACAGAATAGTGTTTAACGATACGAAGAGGTCAAATCACAAACTCACGAGAGTTTGAGATTAATCCAAAAGGTATCGTTAAACACTATAATCTACGAAACGTATTCATATCATTAACATATTTTAATTAACTAGGATGTGAATATGAATAATTACGAGATTGTGATCAGGAGATCTGCTAGACGTAAGAAAACCATCCAAGCTAAAATGAAAGGTAACGTCATGATGGTAATGGCTCCCGCCACCATCTCAAATCAAGAGCTAGATGAATATATTTTCAGGCTACGGGCCAAGATGGCCAAAAAGAAAAACGAAAACAAAATATCACGAAGTGATTCACATTTGAATGACAGAGCCCGTTATCTTAACCAAAAATACTTCAATGGGGCTTTGAGCTGGAATGATATAAGTTACTCTCAAAGACAAACCAAGAGATACGGCAGCTGCACCTCAAGCCATAAGACGATCCGGATCAGTAGTAAAACGAAAGAGTTGCCTCAGTGGGTAGAAGATTACGTGATCGTTCATGAAATGGCGCATCTGTTGGAGCCCCACCACGGTAAAAACTTTTGGAAATTGGTCCGCAATTATCCCCTGGCCGAGAGAGCCATAGGTTTTCTCATGGCCCTGGATACAATGAAAGGGCGCAAATAGACGACTAAACCACGTTATCACCCACTCATTGTAAACATCAACGCCACTTAAGTGAACTTTACTTTTTTGCCAGCCTTATCTTCACAGATTCGGCGTGGGCCGTCAATCCTTCGGCCTCTGCCAAAGCGGTTATGGTCGTTTCCAACTCCTCTAGCCCCTCTTTGGTAATTTGTTGTATGGTGATCTTCTTAACGAAATGATCCGTGTTCAAACCGGAGAAGGTACTGGCATAACCCGATGTCGGAAGAACGTGATTTGTGCCACTGGCGTAATCTCCTGCTGCCACCGGGGTGCAGTTGCCCAAAAACACGCTACCTGCATTTCTTATTTCGCCCAGTATGGTCATAGAATCTCTGGCCACAATCTCTAAATGTTCAGGAGCAAAGGCGTTTGAGAAACTGATGGCATCCTCCATATCGGTTGCAACTAGTATAGCACCATTCTCCAGGCTCTTCTTCACGATGTCCTTCCTATCGGCTTCATCAGCCTGCTTTTCAACTTCTTTCTTGACAGCTATGGCCAGATCTTCATCTGTGGTCACCATAACGGCTATTGAGTTTGGATCGTGTTCTGCTTGAGCAATCATATCTGCCGCCAGAACTTCGGGATCCGCAGTATAGTCCGAAATTATTAACACTTCACTGGGGCCTGCTGGCATATCAATCTCCACTGCAGACCCTCTCAAAATTACCTTGGCCGCAGTCACGTAGACGTTGCCAGGCCCCACAATCTTCTCCACACGAGGAACGCTTTCAGTACCTAATGCCATTGCTGCTATGGATTGAACTCCTCCGACCTTGTATATCTCATCCGCCCCAGCCATGTCTGCTGCCACCAAAGTTAAGGGATTTATGTATCCATTTTTCTGAGGGGGTGTACATACCACCACTTTAGCTACGCCTGCTACCTTTGCTGGAATGACGGTCATTAGAGCGGAACTGGGGTAGGCTGCGCGCCCACCAGGAACATAAGCGCCAACTGATCTCAGAGGTACGATCTTCTGACCTGCCATAACACCAGGCGACACTTCGGTCATCCATAGGTCTCGATCCATCTGCTCCTGGTGAAAGGCCACAATGTTCATGGCAGCCGTTTCCAAATGATCTTTAAGGTCTTGTGGAACATTTTCATAAGCGGCTTCAATTTCTTGAGAGGAAACTCTGAACTTGCCCACTCTTGCCTCATCAAATTTGTCGGTGTATTTGGTCAAAGCCAGGTCCCCGTCTGACTTCACATCGCTTATGATCTCCATCACCTGAGGCACAACATCCGGAAAATCTGATTTTCTGAATAAAAGTGCTGCCGTTTCTTCATCGGTCAGCTCAATTAATTTTTTAAATATCAATCTTAACAACTCCTTTGGGTATTACACGTCCACAACGGAAAATAAAGTTTTGCGCTCTTTGTTTTAAATTCGGTACCTAGAAACTTTTTGGATGGCGAAGAAATAATAGTTTGCTCGTGAGGGGTTACTCCGCGCCAAATTTATCCTCTACCTCGTTGAGACGTATAAAGAGAGGTCAATCTATCCAACGAATCGGCATCATCAAGAGATTTGTCATCTCTAACCCTCACCAACCTAGGGAACCTTAGAGCGTAACCCGAAGAATAATTGGGACTTTTTTGGATCTCTTCGTAGGCCACTTCAAAGATCACTTCAGGACGGATGTTCACCATCATTCCTTCCCCCGCCTCGGTCACCATCAAATCGGCAAACAGGTTGGTAAGCTCCGCCAACATATCATCGGTAATGCCTGTTGCAACCCAACCTACATCCAACATATTCCCAGTTTCCAATTCTCGACAGGCCAGCCTGTAAGACCCCAAAAGCTTTGCTCTTCTGCCTTCCCCCCATCTGGCACCGATAACCACCAGATCCAAGGTCTCCATTACGGGCTTTATTTTCAACCAGTTCTTCCCTCGTTTACCCGGCAAATAGGTCGAATTGGGATTTTTGAGCATGACGCCCTCATGACCCGCATCCAAAGCATCTTGATAAATCTGATCTACCACATTCTGATCATTGGTAATTACCTGTGTGGCGATTATCTCTGGATCGGCGATCTCTTCCAAAAATGCTCTTCTTTTGGCCAGGGGTTCATCGATAAAGTTCTGTCCGTTTAAGTAGATTAAATCGAAAAGAAAAATCTTCAAAGGGATCTTAGCAGCTAACCTTTCTACCTTATATTTTCGTCTGAAACGCCTCAAAATCTCCTGAAAGGCCCTTGGTCTCCCATCCTCACCAATGGCCACCACTTCACCATCCAAAATGGCACTCTCTGCCTGAATATTTTCTTTGATGGTATCCACAATTTCTGGCAGTGATCGAGTCACATTTTCCAAGCGACGAGAGTATATTTGCACGTCATCTCCAGTTTTGTGAATTTGCACACGAGATCCATCAAACTTCCACTCAACTGCAGTGCTACCCATGTCTCCTAGCGATGAGGATACGTCGCCACCGATCTGGGCCAGCATCATCTTTATCGGTCTGTTTAGAACGATGGTAATATCAGACAGAGTATCTGCCTTGGCTTTTTTGGAGACCAGCCCTAAATCGTTGGATAGATTGTATCCACGTTCCACCAAATCCACAGGCTGATGAAAGGCTTTGGCGATGGCGTCGCGAACGATTCCCTCGCCCACCCCGATTCTCATGTCCATCAAGACCAACCGGGAAATGTACAGAGCTTCCAGAGGCGTAGACTCGCTGAACAGAAATTGGAGGTTTTTCATCTTAACGTTCTGGCTGTTTTTTCCTGAAGACTGAGCCAAATTTCGGAATCTTAAATAAACGTCGTAGACGGAAAGCTGATCGCTGCCCAAAAAAGTAGCAAAAGTAGGCTGTTTTCTCTTTTCCACCACTTCCGCTGCCACCAACCCAATGTCACCCGTCCTCCTCAACAATTCGACGATCTCTGAGGGCGAACATCCCGTGGCTTTAGATAAAGCCTCATAAAGAGTGCTGGGCCCTACACCCAGTAGCATTTCAGAACTGGCAGGAAAGACGGACCCCATTACAAAAGAAGGTACTATGGCCAGCTCATCTTCAGCCAGCTCTGCCAAAAAAAATGCCAAAAGGTCGGTCTTATCTAATGACCCACTTGTACTTTCGATCTGTTGGCAGATTTGAGCGAACTGGAGAAAGCTGGTCATGATCAATCGTTTATGGATTTTGAAGTGTAGATGCTAATGATATCACTCAAAACTGCGCTAGCCGTCTCAATAGATCCTGCACCAAGCCCCGTCACTGTCACCGTCCCAGAGAGGTCTGTTTCGATGGAAGCCACGTTTAAGGTCCCCCCTACAGCCAGAGGGCTCCTTCTGGGAACGAGCATGGGTTTGACGGTGAGAGCGGGAACGTCACCTATCAGCTTGATCAGATATCCACTATCTTTGGCCAGATTCAATGCCTCTGTGGTGATTTCCGAAATTCCAGTTACGTCCACGTCTTTGTACTTCACACCCATGTCAAATATGGAATTTGCCAGTATGACTACCTTGGCAGCGGTATCTATGCCTTCTACATCGTAAGTGGGATCAGACTCCGCGATTCCCAGATCTTGAGCTTCCGTAAGGGCGTAACTATAGGGATAACTTTCTTCCATCATTCTGGTCAGAATGTAATTACAAGTACCGTTGAAGATACCCCTCAGCCCCAATATTTCATTTCCCGCCAGATTATGTTTGACCAAGTTGATCAACGGCATGGTCCCACCAGCAGTGGCTTCGTACTTGAGCATGACCCCGTTATCTTCGGCAAGTTCTTTTAGCCGATTATAAGCCACTACCAAAGGCCCTTTGTTAGAGGTCACCACATGTTTCCCTTGTGAAAGGGCAGTTTCAATGTGATTTAGACCTGGCTGACCATGATCGATGTTTGTGGGAGTTACCTCCACCAAAAGGTCTGATTCGATTTCCTGGATGGCCTCTTGACCTTTCATATCCGAATTGGCCACACCATCAGCCTTCAAAATTCTCGCTTTCTGCACCTGTTCGATATCCACACCATTCTCATCGTAGATGGTACCTGTATGATCGGTGACAGAAATGATTTTGAGGTCCAACCCTTTTTCTCTTAATAAACCCTGTCTTTTTCGGATTACTTCCAAAACGCCGTGCCCAACTATTCCAAACCCCACCAGGGCAATCTTGACCTCTTTCATACGACCACCCTCATATGTTCTCAGCCTCGATCGGTTCTATAACCAGCAAATTCTTCTTAGCGCCCACCTTTCTTAGTATGGAAAGCGCTTTGTTCATCTCCTCTTTGCCCGTGGCCCGGATCTTGATATAAGCGGATGATGGCTCGTCAATTCCCGGCATCTTGAGACAGAGATCTACAACCTCGGCAAATCCCGTGGAGTCTATTTGGTTGATTGTATCCCCAAAATCGCTATGCACCACGTGGCCAACTAAAAGGACGGACCTGTCCTCAACGAAACGATCCTCACCAGCTTGCACCACCACGATGCCGTAATCTTGGAGATCTTTCTCGACCAACTCTATCTTGGATCGTTCGATCTCGAAGACGAGCTGGACGGGGACCGTACCCCGCGGCGTTTTGCGATCTCGGTGATGGACTACGCTAATGATATTTCCCTTATGTTTTTTGAAGGGGTCCAAGGCCTGTATCAACTGCCCTGGCACGTCTTGTAGCTCCAAGCTCATCGAAAGTCGCATATCATGAATTCCTCGCCTACGTTTCTGACATCAACCATCTGCTTATGGAACATAAACCTTGTGCAGAAAAGAACTTTATGTATATTTAGAAAACTAATAACGATGAGGGATGAATACGTGGATACTTTATTGGGCGAATTCCTGCAAAACCAATTAAAGTCAGCAGGCTCTTGTGGTGCTGTTTTGGGCTTAAGTGGTGGCTTGGATTCAACAGTGGTGGCCTTTTTGGCCACGCGCTCCCTTGGCGCAGATAACGTACTAGCGCTGCTTCTTCCAGAAGGGGGCGTAACTCCAGAGGAAGACCTAAAAGATGCCAGAATGGTTGCGCGCCAATTGAAAATTGAACACAAAGAAATCGACATATCTAATATTTTAGAGGGCTATTCCCGGGCGCTTCCCTTGAAAGAGGCGCCTAGGGTGATAAATGGCAATCTAAAGGCGCGCATTCGAATGACCATTATTTACTGGCACGCCAATCTTCTAAATCGGCTGGTCCTGGGAACTGGAAACAAAACCGAAATAATGCTTGGCTACTGCACGAAACACGGTGATGCTGCAGCGGACGTTTTACCTTTGGCCGGACTTTATAAGGATCAAGTGAGGCAACTTGGCGGAAAATTGGGCGTTCCCCAACGAATTTTGGATAAGGCACCCACTGCAGGCTTATGGCCAGGGCAGACCGACGAAGATGAATTGGGAATAACTTATCGTGAGGCAAATGAAATTTTACGAGATATTGAGCGGGGCCTAGATGAGGTGAAGCTAAAAGACAAATATGACGAAATTCGAGTGGAATTAGTTCTAAATAGGGTGAAAAAAAGCAAGCACAAGAGGGAGCTTCCACCCATGCCAACGATGTGATTATGAACCAACAGCAGTTCCAACTTTGAACGACTTGGAAGGGAGATCTCCAATTGTTCTTCCTTCTCATCAACTGCATAACTTTTTCTGTTGCCCTGCAAATTAACATATATGGATTCGCTTCAGAACTTTAATGAGGTTTTGCCATCGGGCCCGACGCCTGTTACGGAAATCGACATAAAGTCCCTGGCCGAGATCTACGATGAGATGGAAGTCTACCTTTCCGTTTACCTCCCCGTCACCCCCGAGCACGAACATAGTAACCAGCGGTTCATCAACTCTAGGATTCAAACCATTGAAACGGCCCTGCAAGGTGAATTGAGGACACAATTCCAAGAGACTGTTTCTATGGTAAAAAATTACCTCTTCGAGAAACCCATATCAAAAGAAAGAGGCAAGATCATATTTGCCTCTGCTACCAATTCCTTATTGCACGTATACAAAATAGGTTTGGATATAGAACCGCTAATGGTTTTGGACACGTCTCCCTTCCTCTTGCCTTTGGCCAAATTAAGGGATGATTACCAAGACTATGGAATGGTGTTGATAGATTCTCAAGAGGCTAGAATTTTCTGCATTAGATCTGATTCGATGATGGAGATGGATCGATTATCTACAAACTTAATGAACAAACATAAGAAGGGCGGATGGAGCCAGATGCGCTTCAACCGATTGAGAAAAGGAGCGATTAAATCGTTTTTGCATGATGTAGGCAAAGATCTCCAAAAGGTTTGCCAACAATTTCCCAACAGAGGGCTGGTGATTGGCGGACCGGGCGAGGCCAAGAATCAACTGGTAGAAATCCTCCCTTCAAAAATGAAAGAGAACGTTCTGGGGTTAATAGACGTATCTATGGATTCTCCCTTAAACGATCTAATGCGGCGAGGCGATGAAATCGCCCTGGAAGATGAACGAATAAAGTCCATTGCAAGTGCAGAAAAACTGAAAGCTGCCGTTCTTAAGGGTGGTTTGGCGGTATATGGCTTAGATGCCGTTAGAGATGCCCTAGACAACGGAAGGGTGAACGTTTTAATAGTTCAGAAAGACCACTCCATTCCGGGTTGGATCTGTGAAAGGTGCCAAAACCTACAAATGGATACTTCAGACCAAAATAATTGTTCTAGATGCGGTGGCCCCAACTCTCGAGTTGACTTGGTAGAGGAGTTCTACGAATTGGCTCAGAGGACTAGAGCAGAGGTGGAATTCGTAGATGACGATTTTCTTAAATCAGTGGGTGGCGTTGGGGCACTTCTAAGATACTAAACCGTAATTCATAGGGGCGTAGTCGACGCCTCTATCACAAGTCTATATCATCCCTTATCGTTTGACCGACAAGTTGATCTTTATCTCAAGAACAAACGTCAATCGATGTCTTGTGACCTTGCAGTAGTGTTTGACGTTGCAGGCACCCTTATGGAAATGTTCAGGGTGGCCAAAGACCTCGGGCGAGATACCATAATTAAAGGGGTTGTAACCACTGATTTGGTCATGGAGAAGGATGGCAGGGCTTTAGTTGTACCTCAAATCGATCCTTCTGAAATCATGAACGCGTCACCTTATACACCTTTAAATTCCTTTTTCAAAGGCAAAGAGAGATATGTTAAAATAAGCTGCTCCAGCACACCCATTTCTGAAGTCGAAGCTTGTTCCATCCTGATTAATTCAGAGGACGAAGTGTCAAACCTTCAGGAGACCCTATCAACCGTATTTGACCATTGTCCCCAGTTCTACTATACGGCAGGGGTGATCGTTGACGTAGAGCTTAAAAAAGTAGTCTATTCGATAAGCACAGGTGGCAGGCCCTTTTCAGACTTGCCGGACGTATTGAATTACTTGAAAGATGCAGGTGCTGAAATCTACGTGGCATCTGGCGATAGCAAACGCAGCCTTTCAGTTATTTCCTCCTATATGGGCATAAATCAAGATCACATATATCCAGTTTCTACGCCTCGCCGAAAAGAAGAGATCGTTCTAAAACTTAAAAACCGTTGCAATCAAGTGGTAATGGTGGGCGATGGTTTAAACGATATTTATGCTCTTCGAGCCGCAGACCTAGGAGTTTTGACCATTCAGCAAGATTCCAGACCTTCAAATGATTTGATTAAAGCTGCAGATGTTGTCATAAACAATATAGTTGAACTTCCCAACTTATTGAATGGGATATGAAACTAAATATTCGTTTATGAAGCATAACTTTTGAATACATTTACAAGAAAAGTATTTATAGTTTGGATTTGTGGGATTATGACAGTAGTCTTTTAGGCCTATTTGCAAAATTCAAGTAGATCGAAAAGAGTTATTACAACAGAATAAAAATATATTGTTTGTAGGAGTACCGAGTGATGTTTGAAGAGCTTTTAGAAGTATATAAAAAGAATGCAGCACAAAGTGAAAAGGATTTAAAAGAAGCACAATCCATGGCAGGGTTGGTGCTTGCTGTCGAAAAAATGTCCAAAATATTTACATCAAGACAACAAGACGTTGAACTTTTAGGTAGACTGATCGATCAAGTCGATCACCTCTCCAAAGAAGTAGCTGATTTAAAAAGCCAGATAAAGACACGACAACCACGTTTAACCGTTGAACAACCACAGAAAATCGGAAGTGGAAGTGCCCTGGACAACCACACAACGACTCTAATTGATTTAATGGAGGAAAGACCTGGCCAGTACACTACAGGTGAGCTGGTAGACATGCTGGGTCTGAACAAAACCACAGTTATAAGCGTTATGAAACGTGCCGCTGAAATGGAGCCCAGACACGTTAAGCTCACACAAGGCAAGAGGCGAAAGCTTTACCTTTCGTACGTTCCGGAAAATGGTGGCAATAAAGAATCGGTCAGCACAAGCGTCGAATCGGATGACGACGACAGAATGAAACGAGAACTAATGGCCATGACTTAATCCGTTCAACTGTTTGTTAACACAGACAATTGAATAACGTTCAAAGTATGATCTGCATATATTTAACGTTGCAATCGGGGTCGAGAGCCGTGATCTAAATCTGTTTGAATTATTTGTAATGATAGCTATGCAAACGGATATAAATCATAAACACCAACAAGCCAAATAATATACAGAAGTTATCGTTTCTTTTTCCTGTATATCTCTCGCCTGGTTTCTTGGTGCAAAGTAGCCATCACATCCCCCAAAAATCCCATCAAAAATAACTGGAATCCAACGATTATCAGTATGGCTGTAAGGATAGTCAGTGGTATGTGTTCAATCCGACCGTTCAACCAATCTTTAACCACGTAAAGACCGGTTATAAATCCCGCCATTCCGAAGAGCATGCCCATTACCCCAAAGTAAAAAAGAGGATTTTGAGTCTTGGCCATTTTATAGATGGCAATCATAATCTTGGCTCCATCTTTGAAGGGATTGAGCTTGGTTTTAGTACCAATTGCCCTCTGCCGGTAAGTTATGGGCGTTTCCCAGATTAGCAAACCTTTTTTAACGCTATCTATAGACATTTCCGTCTCAATTTCAAAACCAGTCATTGTAAGATCAAGCCGCTTTATACCCTCTCGTGAAAAAGCCCTGTACCCTGAAAGTATGTCGTAGAGGGGAACTCTATAGACAAGCCTAAAGAAGAAATTGATCAACCTGTTGCCAGCCCTGTTTAATCTGGTTAAGCCCCCTTCTTGAAGGTTGCCGAACCTATTGCCAATTACGTGATCCCATCGCCCATCCATGACGGGATCCAAAATGGAGTGAACCTCAGAAGGAAGATAGGTTCCATCTCCATCTATCATTAAGATGTAATCGGACTCAATCAACCTGAAGGCTTCTTTGAGAGCCTGACCTTTACCCTTACCACTTTGAAGTATAACCCTGGCCCCAGCTTTTCTGGCGTAATTCACCGTGTTGTCGGTGCTATTGCCATCCACAACCAATATGTTTTCAAACCCCATCCCCTTGAATTCATCGATAACCTCGGCGATGGCATCTTCTTCGTTTAGGGTAGGAATCAGAATACAAACGTCATCCAAGCTCAATTGGCATCAACTCTAATTTAGCTGTAAACACATATATTAGTAGCCCTTATTATATGGGGGTTAAGGTAAGTGATAAATGATAGGAATCACCTATTCAGAGGCAAAGTACGGGCTCTAAATTTTACGGTTTCTATCTAATGGCATCTTTTATTAGACCCTCAAACTTTTCGGCCAGAGATGTTATATCGTTTTCAGCAGATTCTATGTAAAGTCTGATCAGAGGCTCGGTGTTTGAAGGTCTAATCAAAACGCTATACGTTTCAGTGGTCACTTTGAGACCGTCTGTGGTATCAGGCTCCATAGGATAAAGAGCGTCTTTTAGCAGCATCATAACCGCAACGGGATCACCGTCGATTCTTATGCTCTGCTGTATGTAGGGATAGTCTGGAATCTGATCTGCCATTTCAGAGAGCTTCTGACCTTCTGATATGGCCTCCCCGAGGGCCAAGCTCATGGCGAAAGGATCGTCTGAATACTGGAACTCTGACAGGAAGAAATGAGCGCTTCTCTCTACACCCAAAACGGCCCCCTCGTTCTTTACCCTATTGGCCACGTAGACGTCGCCTACACGTTCTCGAATCACTTTTATGCCCATTGGTTCCAACTGGTTTTCCACGATCATGGAACAATCAAATCCTGCCACTACTGTATCACCAGGGCCATATCTTTGCTTGGCCAAAATTATGGCCACCTTTTCAGGAGATACGATTCGTCCCCGCTCATCTATCACCAGACCTCTATCTGCGTCGGGATCAAAACCAACACCATAATCGGCCCCCGAGTTCACAACCAATTCAGCCGCTTGACCAAGAGATTCGTTCGTAGGTGAGGGACCTCTACCTGAAAAAAGTCCATCATA
>Ga0272443_10001336_pt1 | contig 36990 bp, 34 predicted proteins | sample SSMAcet12_FD_193581 | JGI IMG/M metagenome (GOLD analysis project Ga0272443, IMG submission 193581) | Marine sediment archaeal communities from Little Sippewissett salt marsh, Falmouth, MA, United States - SSM-Acet-12 | ecosystem: Environmental > Aquatic > Marine > Wetlands > Sediment ... | reverse complement strand
CCCCATTGAAGAGTAGAATACTGCCATAATCCCGGCTGCAATAATAATCCCGGCTGCCAGATCACGCCACCAGAATTTTGGAAGCTTCAGTTTTCCCCTGTATAGAAGATAAAAAATATACAGCCCAAAAATGCCGATTACAATTGGCATATTCTCCTTGCATGACATTCCAAGTCCGGCTGCAAATCCTGCAAGCAGGGCAAACTTCAGCTCTTTTCTGTCAAAATAATAAAGCAGGGCAACCAGAAGAAGCATTGTGAAGAACAGTATGAATATATCATTTCTCAGGAAGCGCGAGAAGTATATCATATCAGGGGAGAGCGCAATAAAAAGCGCTGCGACTATTGTCTGCTTTTTATCAAGATATCCAAGCCTGTGCACTGCATAAACGAGTGGAATTATTAAAGCGCCCAGAAGCGCAGGAACAAATCTCGCGACAAAATCCGACTCACCAAATAGTGAAAATATTCCGGCTGTGATATAGTATAAAAACGGCCCGTGATATACGGGGTCATAAATATACTCACCCTTCGTCAGGAGAGTCCATGAAAACCAGGCATGTATTGCCTCATCATGGTGAAACAACTTCAGATCCAGGAATGCAAACCTGAATACCAAAGAGAATAGAAATATAATTATAAAAACCCTCTCAAATGTAAGGCTTTCCTTAAATTGAGAGGAAATATCTGCGGCTCTCATTGCCGCCTCCTATCCATATTAATTCTCAAGTACAATCTCAATGCCAATATCTTTTGGCACCTGAATGCGCATAAGCTGCCTTAATGCACGCTCATCTGCATCGAGATCGATAAGTCTCTTGTGAACACGCATCTGCCAGCGGTCCCATGTAGCAGTTCCTTCTCCGTCAGGACTCTTGCGGATAGGCACAACCATCTTCTTTGTCGGAAGTGGTACCGGTCCTGCAAGGTTTACACCTGTACGTTCGGCTATTTCCTTGATTCGGTCACAGACATGTTCTACTTTCTCAAAATCTGTTCCCGTAAGACGGATTCTTGCTTTTTGCATAATTGATTCACCAAAAAATATTGAGATTTAAATTATCTCATCTGCTTGGCATCTACGCCTATGCACATTCCTGCTGCGACAGTTGAACCCATATCACGGATTGCGAAACGTCCGAGCTGTGGGATATCCTTGAAGTTCTCAATTACCATCGGCTGAACCGGGCGGAACTTAACGATTGCTGCATCTCCTGCCTTGAGGAATGTTGGGTTCTCTTCCTTGACCTGTCCTGTGCGTGGGTCAAGTTTCTTTAAGAGTTCAACGAAGGTGCATGCAACCTGTGCTGTGTGGCAGTGGAATACAGGTGTGTATCCGACTGTGATTGCACTTGGGTGCTGGAGAACAACTACCTGTGCAGTGAATTCTTCTGCAACGGTTGGTGGCTGCTCTTCAGGACCACAGACATCACCACGGCGGATATCGTTCTTTCCGATACCACGTACATTGAATCCTACGTTGTCACCAGGTCTTGCCTCTGCAAATTCCTCATGGTGCATCTCAATGGACTTGATTTCTCCTGACTTGTTTGCAGGCATGAACGAAACTTTCATTCCCTTCTTCATGATACCTGTCTCAACACGTCCGACCGGAACTGTACCGATACCGGAGATTGAGTAGACATCCTGAATAGGAAGACGGAACGGAAGACCTGTAGGGAGTTCAGGCTGTACAAGGTCATCAAGTGACTCAAGGAGTGTAACACCCTTATACCATGGTGTGTTCTCAGAGTGCTTTGAAATGTTGTCGCCAACGAATGAAGACATCGGGATGAATGGAATGTTTGCAGGGTTGAATCCGACCATCTTAACGAGTTCGGAGATCTGTTCCTTAACTTCCTCGTAGCGCTTCTCATCGTACTTTGCAGCGTCCATCTTGTTGATACCAACAATAAGCTGGTTGATACCAAGTGTCTTTGAAAGGAAGACGTGCTCTTTTGTCTGCTCCATTGCGCCATCAGGTGCTGCAACAACAAGAAGTGCTGCATCTGCCTGTGAAGCTCCTGTGATCATGTTTTTAACAAAGTCACGGTGACCAGGGCAGTCTACAATTGTAAAGTAGAACTTGTCAGTGTCAAACCTCTTGTGTGCAATATCGATTGTAATACCGCGCTCACGTTCTTCCTTGAGGTTATCCATAACCCATGCAAATTCAAAGGAACCCTTACCCTTGGATTCAGCTTCCTTACGGTAGTTTTCGATGATGTGTGCCGGCACAGCACCGGTCTCGAACAGAAGACGTCCAACTGTTGTGGACTTTCCGTGGTCGATATGCCCAACCACGGCCAGATTCATGTGTGGCTTGTCAGATGCCATAATCCTAACCTCTTATTTTAAATTCGACGGGAACCCGTCCTATCGCATTGAAACGAGTATCTTATATATGGAAATCAGTGGTATAAAAGATTTCGTTGCAGACCTGAAATTATCCACACAGGGACACTACCCTGATATCACGCAGATAGGTATTTTATCCAAAAAAGACCAAAATTTCTTCCATGAAGACACTTCCAATGAAGCGTGATCAGAGCGGGCAGAAAGTCACAGTCGCATGTGCAGACAGGGATGTTTCAGTTTACAGCCACTGCGCGTACTGCAAACACTGTGAAGGCGTTCAGATCAGAAAAAGAGTAATACCAACACCACAAAAAGAGAAAATAAATGGTATATCAAAGGGAACTTCAGAAGATGACGACCTTCTCAACTCACAGATGATGTTCAATACACTGGTTCGGGACGGTGACGCCATTGTATGCAGTGATGATGAAAATGAGGGTTATACATCAATGTACTCATACTAAACATGAACATTAAACTCATCCGGACAACTGTATTATTCCGGAGTTCAGAAAATTTTTTTAGAAATATTCACAGGACATCAGATTCTGATGTAACAATTAAATTTTCACTGAATTAACCAGCAAATAAAAAAAAAGACATTATTCAGGACTTTTCCAGCCCGGAAAGTACCTCCTGCTTAAATTCCTCAAACTTAATGTCATCAAGCTGATCCGAAAGAAGTCTGCCAGACCAGGCGCGCCTGTAGACATAATATACGAGACGGTCAACAATATCAATAACCTCCTCTTCAGTCCGAACCTCAACGAGTTCACGACCGATCTTCGGATGTCTCCCGCGCTTCCCGCCAACGGTGATCAGATACCCGCGATTACTTACATTTATCAGATCAAACGGACAGGATTCGATACAGACACCACAGCGGATGCATTTATCATGGTCAACCTCCGCAATTCCTGATTTTACCTTAATTGCCTCCTCTTTGCAGTATTCAGTGCAGCTTCCGCAGCCGGTGCAGAGGCCGGGAGATCTAAAAGGAGTAACAACACCGGTAATCCCTACTTCGTTCAGTACCGGACTTGTGCAGGCATAAGGGCATGCCGAAACGGAAATCCTCATCTTAACAGGCATAGGTTTCCCAAAAAGTTTTGCATCAAGCTTTTTTGCAAGGCTTATCGAATCAATGTTGGCAAACTTGCATCTGTCAGTGCCGGGACAGGCAACAATATTTACAACCTCATCCCTTTCAGAACCGACCGGTGTGTTAATACCGGCAAGATCCTTCTCAATTTCTTCAAGCCTTGAATTATGAACATGTGAGATCTCAAGAGCCTGCCGGGTCGTAAGATGGACATTTTCCTGCCCGTATTTCTCCGCTATATCAGCCAGCCCTCTCATCTTGTCAACCGAAAGAACACCCGCAGGAACCCTTATTCTCAGAGTACAGTGCTTCCCATCCTTTTCTGTAATAACACCCCCGGAGGCGTGAATTCCCTGATGAAACTGAATCATATTATTAACTTAATTACCGGCCACAGGTATATATACTGATTCTACCCTGCAAAGATGATTGTTTAACAGACAGTCCTAAAAAACAGAGAGACATACCATTAAAAATAAATTCAGAGAACCATTGCAAGGCAGGCAATGACTGCCATCCTGGAAATCTCAACCGATGCACCATCCATATCACCGTTCACACCGCCGAATATCCCTGTGAATATCATAAGAAGAATCAGCGGGACAACGATTGATGCAATGCCTGCGGCCATAAAACCGGCACCACCGGGCGCAAGAAAGAGTGCAGGAACACAGAGGGCAAATGCGGCATAAGGAAACCATTTTTTCCCAAATCCATGAGTATAGGAATGCATACCTTCTTTTATCGGATCTCCAAAGGTCAGCAGAAATACCGGGCTGAATCTCGAGAGAACTTCTGCAATAAGTATGACATAAGGAACCATTGCAACAGATGTAAGACCGGCATATGCAAGCAGGATTACAAGCATCCCCGAAGCTATGCCCCCCGCACCGACATTCTGATCAGAGAGCGCCTTCAGTCTCTTCTCACGGCTCCCATGCGCCATCATTCCGTCCCCGAGATCCAGCAGTCCGTCAAAATGATGAAAGCCGTTCAGGATCATCACCGCTGCGAGTGCAGCTGCCGCAGAAAGTGCCGGATCAGATATAAGCATTGTAAGAAGCGCTGCAATACCACCTGTGACATAACCAACAAGGGGGAAGAGATAAAAACGGCGGGCATATGAGTCATAATCGGAACTACACCCAAGCGGAAGAATTGTGCAGAACTGAAGAGTGGATCTTACGGATTTGAGATACCCCGGCATATAATCAGTATTATCTAATCTTCAAAACTGTTTATTTTTTCCCATTAAGACAAAGAAGGGAGTTATTCCGGAAACAGTACATTCAGTCTGCCCTTAACAGGGAATATACACATCCAGGTACACCATGAAATCAGATTACCGGAAGAAGGAGATAATAATTTAAACCTTCGAAAGAATTCTCATCCATTACGGGTGGATAATGAGAAGAAAAATACAGATTATAATTCTGGCAGTTATCCTGATAACAGCAGTCATTTATGCCATCGATCTTGCAGGACACACAGGGATTAACCATTCAGGAGACCTTTCGGACTCTGCAGAGCACACTGAAATCAGAGAGTATGAAGGCGAAAAACTCTCATCAGTGAATGACTTCCGGGAAAATTCAATCAAAGGTCCGGTCTATCCTGATATGAAAGAATACAGACTTAAAATCTCAGGTCTTGTAAAAAAACCGGCATCATACACCTACAACGAAGTGATGAAAGGATTCACAAACCATTCAAAGGTTACAACACTTTACTGCGTTGAAGGATGGGAGGCAAGAATTTTCTGGGAAGGCATATATGTATCAGATCTGACCGGGACATCTGAACCGGAAGATGTTGCAGACACCGTAATATTTCATGCATATGACGGATATACCACATCATTTCCACTTGAATATATTACAGAGAACAGAATTATTCTGGCACATACAATGAATAACATAAAAATCCCTCCGGAACGCGGATATCCCTTTCAGCTTGTTGCTGAGGATAAATGGGGATACAAGTGGATAAAGTGGGTTACAGAAATCGAACTGTCAGATGATGAAAATTACAGGGGCTACTGGGAGAGCCGCGGCTATTCCAATTCAGCTGACCTTGATGAAAGTTTCTTTTAGATCTGAAAACTCCAGAACATGAAAATGAGGGAGAAAGGAGATGAAAATATTCCGGATTAAAAAAATAATTGCATCAATGCTTCTGATAATGACGGTGACTCTGTTAATCAGTGGTTTTGGTATCACCCACTATGGTATTATCACACCACTCACATTCGGAATTCTGGACAAACCCCTCTCATACAGAATTCACACCATGACATGGGGAATATTTGTAATACTCTTAATTCTGCATGTTTACTTTCCATTTGCTAAGAAAAAAGAGAAATAGAAATTTATAGCAATCAATCTAAACAAGCACACCTGATTTAAATCAGAATCGCATTCATTATTAAAACTGACTTTTAAAGAAATACTGCAATGAATTTCCTCTCAGAAAAACCTGAAATCGATTTTAAAAAGCCGGTTATCGGCATGGTAATCGGCAATTCAGTCCTGTCAACAATACCGGGCCTCTCTGCTGCCGGCGCAACACCGGAGTCAACACTTATGACACCTGCACTGGATGCCTTCCTGATTCAGAACGGACCACTTCCCGGAATGGACATACCCCTAAGCCCGCTTGGCTGTGCAACACCTGCAACGGTTACAAGGGCCATGCTTGAACTCTGTAGCCTTGACCCCGTCATTGTAAATGCAGGCCTTGCACAGAATCCAATTACCCCGTGTTATGATGTATACGGGACTCCGGGAAAAGATCCAAGAGTGGAGGATGCAATAACAGATCCTGAAAGGCTCTATGAATTCGGGCGCAGAATCGGAAAGCAGCTCTCGGAATCAGGCGACCTTCTGGTGCTCGGAGAAAGTGTTCCGGGTGGAACCACAACCGCTCTTTGCGTGTTAAGGGGACTTGGATACAATGCAGGAGTCTCCAGCAGTTACAGTGAAAACCCCCAATCTATTAAAAATGAGATATGTGAGGCAGCACTCAGAAAGATAAACGCCCTTGAGAATAAGACCGCAATGGATATCATCAGAATTGCAGGAGATCCCATGATGCCGGTAGTTGCCGGAATTTCAAAGGGATATACCGGAACACTTGTCCTTTCAGGCGGCACGCAGATGCTTGCTGTAGCCGCGCTCATAAAACATCTCGGCGATGAAGTCCCACCGATTGTCACAACCGAGTATGTGCGCGCAGACAAATCGGCAGAGATCGAAAAAGCAGCAGAAGAGATTGGAATTAAAGCATGGTTTGTCGATCCCGACTTTGGAAATATCGGAGATGAAAGTCTTGCCAGATACTGCGGTGGTGAAGTTAAGGAAGGCGCTCTTCTTGCAGGATCACTATGGCTTGCCTATATGAAGGGCCACTCCAAAGAAGAGATATGGGGCGCAATTAAGACATTCCTCGAAAATTTCGGGAAATAGAACCAGAGATCAGCAACAACTTTTTTTTCCGCAATAATCCGTCACCTATGAAAAATCTATAGCCTTCACGGTATAAACTAGTATTAAATGCAGCCGATATATCTGGTTAACAATTTCGGACAGTCAAACCATCTCATCAAAAGAATGTTAAGAGATCTTGAAATTGATGCAGTAATGATAAAAAACGACACACCTGCTGAAGAAGTTGAGGGCAACTGCCGCGGAATAATTCTCAGTGGCGGCCCGTCCCTTGAGAGGGCAGGATATGGACCGGAATATGTGGATCTCGGCCTTCCTGTTCTTGGAATATGCCTTGGCCTTCACATCATAGCCACAAGGCGCGGCGGAAGTGTTCAGCCCGGAAAGATGGGTGGTTTTGGCGGAGTAGAGGTTGAAATTATTGAAGACAACCCGCTCTTTGAAGGATATCCGGATAAGATCAGTGTCTGGGCCTCCCATGCGGATGAAGTTAATCAAATACCTGAAGGATTCACTCTAAACGCTGTATCAGACATCTGCCCTGCTGAGGCAATATCAAAAGCAGATGAAAATATATACGGCATACAGTGGCATCCGGAAGTGAGTCATACATTTGAAGGACACAGAATCTTTGAAAATTTTGACAGAATAACAAGGGAAAATATCTGAATTCTATTTTTTATGACCTTTTTTTCAAAAGAATCAGAAGAGATCACTTTAAAAATACTAAAGACAGGATTTAAATGTACTCTCTGCGGGGACTGTTGCCGCAGGGTATCTGAGGATTCAAATCTTGTACTGGTAAGTGCCCCGGAGATAAGGAAAATCATGAAGAAAACCGGACTCTCATGGGATGAAATCGCAGAACCATACCCGGATTTTTTAAAAGATCCTGACGGAACAGAATATACCTTCAACTGGGCAATTAAAAGAGAAGGCAGTTCATGCATCTTTTTAAATGATTCAGGGAAATGCAGAATATATGATATAAGACCCGACATCTGCCGGACGTACCCGTTTATGATCCAGGACGGTGAGCTTTTGACCTTTGAATGCCCGGGGATAGGAAAAACTGCCGAAAGAAAAGATTCGCAGACACTGGCAGAAGACCTGATTAAGAGAAGAAACGGGGAAGATGAAGATTTCAGGAAAATACAGGAGAATTATCTGCTGTTTAACGGGGACTGCAATAAAAAAAATAAGAGATATGTAATAGACAGCGAAGGGGCAAAAATAATTGAGTGAAATTAAACTTGTGGGGACAGCGCATGTATCCCAGAAAAGTATAGATGAAGTAAAAGCTGCAATAGAAGAGTTTGAGCCGGATGTTATTGCAGTTGAACTTGACAGGCCAAGATTCGAGGCAATAAAAAACAAAGATACCAGAGCACCGGATGTAAATGAAATTTTATCCGGCGGAAACTTTTCAGAGCTCCTTGTCCAGTGGCTGCTTGCATATGTCCAGAAGAAAATCGGGATGGATGTTGGTGTTGAACCCGGTGCGGAGATGCTCGCTGCAATTGAGGAAGCAGAGGAGAGAGGCATACCAATTGCACTTGCTGACCGTGACATCAGAATCACTCTCTCAAGGTTTGTAAACGGAATGACACTCTTTGAGAAGGTGAAACTTCTTGTCGCACTTGCAGGTGCCGTTACAGGCAGAGGTGAAGGTGAGGAGATTGATATCGATGAACTCTCACAGAACAGGGATCTTATAGAGGCCGCTATTGAGGAGTTCGGGAGGTTCTCACCCGGCGGTGCAAAGGCGCTGATAGCAGAGAGGGATGCCTACCTCACACATTCCCTCCTTAACCTTTCAAGAAGCAATGAGAAGGTCCTTGGTATTGTCGGGGCAGGGCATGTAAAGGGAATCAGAAAACATATGGAAAATCCCTCCTCCCTGCCCGGGATGGCATCACTTGTACAGAAGCCAAAACCATTCCCGTGGGCAAAGATCCTTGGTGTTGGATTCATCGCACTCTTTGCCTTCCTGATAACCTTAATCGCCTTCTCAGGTGTTGGATGGGGAGTCCTCCTGGAGGCAGTGCTCTACTGGGTAATAATAAACGGAGTGCTTGCTGCAGGATTTACACTTGCCGCCGGCGGACACCCGCTCTCAGCACTTACAGCCTTTGCGGTATCATGGATGACTTCATTAAACCCCATGCTTGCGGCGGGATGGTTTGCTGCCATTACGGAAGCAAAGGTCAGAAGACCCGGAGCTGCTGATTTCAGGAAAATTATGGAGGCCGAGAACTTTACAGAGATGAGAAAAGTGCCTCTCTTCAGGGTAGTACTTGTTGCAGCAATGGCAAATGTCGGCAGCACAATAGGGACGTTTGCATATTTCATATTCATATTCCCAATCTTAGGCATTGACCCGAAAGTTGTTTTACTTGACGGCCTCTCAAATTTATCTGCATTCATCGGTTCAATTCTCCCCTTTTAGGGGAGGAAGTCCGGTATTTCCCACAATCTTATTTTCATGTTAATCTGCCGGATTTACCAAATATCATGCCAAGGGTTTTTTTCTTAAAAAAACTATATAGGTAGCATGAATCTTGGAATGACAATCCTTAAGGGAAGAAGGAGTATCAGGAAATACAAAGACGAAGAGATTTCTGATGAGATAATCAACGCTGCCATTGACGCCGCAAGATTATCACCTACAGCAAGAAATGCCCAGCCCTGGATTATCGGAGTTGTTAAGGAAAAAGAGACCCTTGAAGAAATTTCAGAACTTGCAACCCATGGAAAATTCATAAAGGACGCCAAACTCTGTTTTGCAGTATTTACAGAAAAAGAGCACAAATTCTTTGTTGAAGACGGATGTGCAGCAACCATGCAGATAATTCTTGGATTATGGTCATATGGTGTAGGTTCATGCTGGATTGCCGGAGACAAAATGGACTATGCTGAAGATGTAAGAAAACTTCTTGAAGTACCCGCGAAGTACACACTAATCTCATTAATACCCGCAGGATATCCTGCTGACATCACAATACCTTCCAAAAAGAGTGCCGAAGAGATCTCTTTCTTTGAAAAGTACAGTGAAGAATAATTTCAAACGGATTTCCGGATTAAAACCCAGAACCGTTTATTTTTAAAAGAGCATAATATTAATTCCACATTAACTGACAATATCAATAAACCGTCATCCGGGAATTTAATCTGCCATTAATTCCGGCAAAAATAAAAACCCGCCTGATTCTGAAAATTAATCGAGGTATTAAATCATGTCCGGACCATTACTTCAGGTTGCACTTGACCTGACAGAATTAAAAAGAGCGGTAGAGATTGGAAAAGAAGCAGTTGCAGGAGGGGCAGACTGGATAGAAGCAGGAACTCCCCTCATAAAAAGTGAAGGGATGGACGCTGTCAGAAGGCTGAAAGCAGAATTTCCCGGCAAAGATATTGTTGCCGATATGAAAGTGGCTGATACCGGAGGAATTGAGGTTGAAATGGCAGCCAAAGCCGGCGCCACAATTGTCTGTGTCCTTGCGGAAGCAGATGACTCGGTCATTGAGGAGTCAGTCCGTGCTGCACGCCTTTACGGCATAAAGATAATGGCTGATCTCATAAATACTAAAGATCCGGTTAAGAGAGCTAAAGAACTTGAAATACTTGGTGTAGACATCATAAACGCACATGTAGGAATTGATCAGCAGATGACCGGAAAGAGCCCTGTTGATCTCATAAAAGAGATTGCCGGAGAGGTATCTCTGCCTGTCGGTGCAGCAGGCGGGCTTAATGCAGAAACTGCCGCAGAATCTGTTATTGCAGGTGCAGATATTCTCCTTGTCGGAAGCAGCATCACAAAATCCGCAGATGTAAAAAAAGCCACAGAAATGGTCAGAAAGGCAATTGATGACCCCAGACTTCCGGCTAAAAAATCAAAGAGTCATAATGATGAAATAAGGGAGATTCTGATGCAGGTATCAGCACCAAATGTAACTGATGCAATGTTTCGGAAAGGTGCAATGTCCGGCCTCCTTTCCCTTTGCGGCGATGTCAAAATGGTTGGAAAGGCAGTGACAGTTGAGACTGTTGCAGGTGACTGGGCAAAACCTGTTGAGGCAATTGATATAGCAGGAGAAGGCGATGTCATTGTAATAAACAACGGAAGGGCAACCCATGTCGCACCCTGGGGCGAACTTGCCACACATTCTGCAAAGAACAAAGGTGTTGCAGGCATAGTAGTTGACGGTTCAGTCAGGGATGTGGATGACATAAAAAAAATTGGAATTCCGGTCTTCTCAACCGCAGTATCACCCAATGCAGGTGAACCTAAGGGATTTGGGGAAATAGGCACTGAGATCATCTGCTGCGGGCAGACTGTCAGAAACGGAGACTGGCTTATAGGAGACGAGTCCGGCGTTGTCGTGATACCAAATGAGAGAGCATATGAAATTTCCAGGCGTGCTCTCGAGGTAAAAAAGCATGAAATAAGGGTTCGTGAGGAAATTAAACAGGGAAAAACCCTCTCAATTGTTATGGAACTTAAGCGTTGGGAGAAGAAATGAATAATCCCGGATAATTTTTATCCGGAAAAACTTCAGATTCATATAAGATACAATAAAAAGAACAAAAAAGAGATTCTGGACTGAAAAATCGAAAGTTCTAAATTATTTGAAATAAATATAACATTGACATTCTACCAGTAATGACGGGATAATGTCCGGTCATCTGAACTTTAACGGTTCTTATTACCAAAATGGGAAAGGCAGACAGAAACACACCTTTTGCTGCCAGTTCCCATTAAAATTCTGATTCTAAGAGATAATTTGATAAATTTAAGAATTATATGCTATTTTGGGAAGATGTATCCCAACAGATATATCTTAAGAAGAAAACATCAGTCAGCCTGCATAAACCGGCATATTTCATAAGATATTACAGCCATCAGATCCAATAATCCTGAAATGATAATATCCAGTGATGAGATTACCGAAAGAGTCAGTTCCGGAGATCTGACACTTGAGCCATATTCTGAAGATTCACAGCAGCCCGCATCCTATGATCTCAGGGCAGGAGAAGACTACATACTTAAGAAAGGTGAATGTACCCTTGTCCATTCCATGGAGAAAGTAGGACTTCCCGCAGACCTGGCAGCAACCCTTATGTGCAGATCATCATTCGGAAGAAGGGGAGTTCTGATCGGCGGAGGATATGTTGACCCCGGATTCAGAGGCAATCTCACACTATGCCTTGTAAACATGGGCCAGGAGGATGTGCAACTTAAAAAAGGGGAGAGATGCGTCCAGATTATAATGCACGAAGTCAGGGACGGAAAAAAACTTTATGAAGGACGATATCAGGACAGTGAAGGTTCTGTAGAAGCCAGAAACTAAATAAAAACTGACATTACAAACAACAATATATCCAGTTTAAAAGAGTCGGCTGCCGGATAACTCCGGCATTCAGATAATATTATTTCTTTTTTCCCGGCATACAGAGAAAATAATCCGCATAATAATTTGTAACCTTTGCCCCCAGAGACGGGGAAAGATCTTCAAGCCAGATATAAAAACCGGTCATCTGCGGAGTTCTCTTGCTCTCAACCTTCAGTTCCCCTGACTTCTTCCTGACAACCTTAAGATATTCATTCTTCTTCTTCGACCGGAGATAAACTACCGGTTCATAATCAGGAATGTCAACAGCAAGGACAACCTTTGAAAAGTCCCTTACAACCATACCATAGTCATAAACCTGCCCCTTCATCGAAAAGGTGCGATCCCTCATAAGAGCTTTTATCCCGGATGGATAAAGGGCACCAAGAATTACCTTCTTTGATACCGGGGGGATCTCATCCTTCTTCATAATCTCAGACATCGGCTTTTCAGCCATCATAAGGCCAATCAGGCGATCTCTCTTCAGATCATGGAGTTTCTTATAATCAAAGGGCCTCTTAACCGGAATTTGTGCAAGATCTATAACTTTGGGGTGGCCGATCGGCTTTCTTGGCACACCCCTGATAGAAGCGGGCTTAATCTGAGTTTTAATCTCCTCAACAGGTCTGGTGATAATCAGTGCGCTCTCAGTCTCACGGACAAGCCGCCTCATTATAGAGGAACGTGAAATATCAACAGATGAAAAGAGGATAAAGGGCACTACAACCTGTCCGTATAGATAACCAAGAAGTGCCTTTTTGTACCTGACTTCTTCTTCCATATCCTTAAGATCAGAAGCCGAAGTAACAATTTCAGCAAAGCAGACTCTGTCCTGGTCATCAATAAGCATTATATCGAATTCAGCGATATCCTGACCATTGCCCCTGACATTGATATCCCCCCTGTTGGAATAGTAAAGACCATTCTGACCCATCACAACATTTTCCGGAGGAAAAGGAGCATCTGCACCTTTCTTAACAACATATTTTATTGCATCAGTTTTTTTAGAGATATCAAGAACCATCTCATATATCAGGGATTCATACCATCTCCCTTCAGCCGCCCGCATCTGTGAGAGATCTTTTGAAAAAAGCTGCCCCTTCTCAATCTTCTTAAGGTGCCTTATTGAGCTTCTCGCAATAGTCTTCTCCGGTTTGGCTTTCGGAAAATTCGCCCTGAGCCAGTATATTGTATCCATTAAATCTTCAAACCTAAAATTTCAATATGATATTATTATTAGTGATATGTTTCTCTTTAAAATAAAAAAAACATTCTTACAGAATTTATTCAAGAACCATAACTCTTCTTGTCAGACTCTTATGAACCCTCTGTTCAAAAAAGTTCCGCACTATGAAATATTCTTCTGCCACTTTTCTCACATCAGTATGCGTCACAACAACTGCACGCCTACCCGGTTTAAGTGTCCTTCTGATCTCTGAGAGTGAATCATCATATAATTTATCAAGTGAACCCCCCAGAATACAGACAGACTGCCCATATGGCAGATCAGTCGCAACCGCATCAAATGTATCATCACCAAAGGGCATTGATGACGCATTGGTCCTGAAAAGTTCTGCTCCAGGCAGATTTTGACGGCATCCTTCAAGCATAAGAGGATCCATATCACCACCAAAGATCCGGCATCCCAGAAGGTTTGCCTCAAGCATAATGCCACCTGTCCCACAGAAGGGATCATAAAAATAATCAGACGGCATTGCCAGAGAAAGATTTACCATAGTACGTGCAAACAGCGGCATCATAACTCCGGGATGAAAGAAAGGTCTTCTCATAGGATTTCTGCATGAAAAACCTCCCCTGTCAATCCTGCATATGACCTTGCCAAAAAAACAGCGTTCACCTGAAAAAACCGCACGAAATTCATATTCCGGATTGTTCAGGGAAACAGGTCCGTCTATCTCTGAACCAATTATCTTCTCAAGTGTCAGCTGTGATTCCTCAATACAGGTTCCGGTCACTTTCTTCACACGCCCTGCAAAAGTTCCTTCTACTGACAGGCCAAGTGAATCCAGCAGATCCTTAAAAGAGGCAGCATCAGCATGGCATTCACCCAGGTATTCCATCACATTATGAGTCATTGCAAGACGCCCGGCATCAGCAGGGTTGGTACACTCCGCAACAGCCACCTGAACCTCACGGTCTGTTATACTGCCCACGGATTCAATCTCAGCAAAGGGTATTTCCGGATGTTCACCGGACAGTTCAAAGATAAGACGCATATTTCCTCCGGAATATTTGTAAAGATAAGAGATTAACAGTTGGCATTAATGCGGGAATACAGATTTCAGTCAGGAAGAGGAATTTACAGATAACAAAAAAATATTAAATGATTTAAGATAGATATAAGCGGAAATCCCGGATTTTCCGGGATTTTTATAAGGCATTTTAGTGCTTATTTCATCGAATCCTTGACTTTTCCCACCACATCGGAGAAAAATCCGTGTTTTTTATTCTTCCTGTTGCTTTCAATCTCAACAATGCGGTTATAAAGTTCCTTCTCCTCTTCAGTGAGGTGTTTTGGAATAACAATTTTTATCCTGACAAGCAGATCGCCGGGCCTTCCACGCCTTCTGACACCCTCTCCGGGTATCTTCAGTGCAATTCCGTGCTGCACACCCGCCGGTATCTTAAGCTCTACATCACGGTCATCTATAGTTTTTATATCAACCTTTGAGCCCACTGTGGCACGTGCAGCAGATATCTCAACTGAAGTCTCGAGGTTGTCACCGATTCTTCTGAAGTTGTCATTCGGAAGAACTTCAACTTCAATGAACAGGTCGCCATTGGGCGCACCCGGATCCCCTGCCTCACCGTAACCTTCCATGCGAAGGCGCATCCCGCTCTCGACACCAGCAGGAATATTAACAGTAATTGTTCGTTTTACCCTGGTGTGACCTGAACCATTACAGGATTTACAGACATCTTCAGGAATTTTGCCCCGTCCGCTGCACATAGAACAGGTGACCATGGATACAAAGTTTCCGAACGGAGTCCTGTTTTCACGCTTCTCCTGACCACTTCCGCCACAACGCGGACAGACCCTTGTCTTCTTGGTCTTACTCCCTGTACCGTCACATTCAGGGCAGGGTTCAGTGTGCATGACATCGACATCCCTTGAGGATCCGAGTACAGCATCCTTCAGGGTGACCTGCATCCTCATCAGAAGATCAGAACCGGGCTGCGGACCTCTCGGACCGCGCCTGGGACCGCCGCCAAAGAAGGCATCAAATATATCTCCAAAACCTCCGAAATCAGCTGTAAAACCTCCGCCACCGAATCCTCCACCTGAATACTGCCCCTTTGAGGCACTTGTAAAGGTATCATGGCCCATATGGTCATACTGAGCCCTCTTCTGGGAATCGGAGAGAACACTGTAGGCTTCATTTATCTCTTTAAACTTCTCCTCAGCGCCCTCATCCTTACAGACATCCGGGTGGTACTTCTTTGTCAGGGTGCGGTAGGCTTTTTTAATCTCCTGTTCTGTAGCATTTTTGGGGATGTTTAAAACATCATAATAATTTTTCGCACCCATGATTCATACCGCCATTGAAGAATTATTCCTTCTTCTCTGAATCATTCTTTACTTCATAATCAGCATCAAAGACAGTGTCATCCTCGGTCTGTGCACCGGAAGAACCTTCTCCGCCTTCTGCCTTTGCTGCCTCAGCTTCGGCTGCTGCCTGCTGATAAAGCTTTGTTGATGCTGCAAATACTGCTTCTGTGAGTTCCTCAGTATCTTTCTTGATTGCATCAAGGTCATCTTCCTCAATACTCTTCTTCAGCTTTTCAACAGCTGACTCAATCTTGCCCTTATCCTCAGCATCAAGCTTGTCTTCACTCTCCTTTAAGAGTTTTTCAGCTGCAAAGACACCATTGTCAGCTGCATTGCGGACTTCAATCTCCTCACGCTTCTTCTTGTCCTCTTCTTCAAAGTCCTGTGCCTTTTTAACCATCTCATCAATCTCATCATCGGTGAGCTTCTTGTCGCCGGAGATTGTTATGGCCTGGCTGTTCCCTGTACCTAAGTCCTTTGCAGAGACATTGATGATACCGTTTGCGTCAATATCAAACGTAACCTCAATCTGAGGAATACCACGTGGTGCAGGAGGAATACCTGTAAGCTGGAATTTTCCGAGTGTAAAGTTGTCTGCCGCCAGAGCACGCTCGCCCTGGACAACGTGGATTTCCACACTTGTCTGATTGTCAGCTGCAGTTGTGAAGATCTGACTCTTCTTTGTCGGAATAGTAGTATTTCTCTCAATGAGCTTTGTTGCAATACCACCCATTGTTTCAATGGAAAGTGTAAGAGGAGTTACATCGAGAAGGACAACATCCTTTGCCTCTCCTGTGAGCACACCGGCCTGAATGGATGCACCGACTGCGACACATTCATCAGGGTTTATGCCTTTATCAGGTTCTTTACCAAGAAGACTCTTAATTCTCTCCTGAACGAGCGGTACACGGGTTGAACCTCCGACAAGGAGAACATGGTCAATATCAGCAGCAGTAAGACCTGCATCTTTGAGTGCCTGTTTTACAGGTCCGATTGTCCGGTCAACAAGATCGCCGACTAACTGCTCAAACTTTGAACGGGTCAGGTCCATATCGAGGAATTTCGGCCCTGAGGCATCGGTGGTAATATACGGCAGGTTGACGTTTGTCTTTGGGGTTGAGGAAAGTTCCTTCTTTGCATTCTCTGCAGCATCGCGGACACGCTGCATTGCCATCTTGTCTTTGGTGAGGTCAATGCCCTCCTTCTTCTTAAATTCTTCAACAATATACTCAACAACCTTCTCATCAAGGTCATCTCCACCGAGATGGTTGTCTCCTGCGGTTGACTGAACTTCAAAGACTCCATCCCCAAGGGTCAGAATTGAGACATCAAATGTACCGCCGCCAAGGTCATATACCAGAATTGTCGCATCATTCTCCTTGTCTATGCCATATGCAAGTGCACTTGCTGTGGGCTCATTAATGATACGGAGAACTTCAAGTCCTGCAATCTTTCCTGCGTCCTTTGTTGCATTCCTCTGTGCATCATTGAAGTATGCCGGAACTGTGATTACCGCTTTTTTTATCTCCTCACCAAGATATGCCTCGGCATCGACCTTAAGTTTCTGTAAGATCATTGCAGAGATTTCCTGTGGAGTAAACTCCTTATCATCAATTTTGACTTTCCTGTCAGTGCCCATATCGCGTTTTATTGAGCTGATGGTCTTGTCAGGGTTTGTGACAGCCTGGCGCTTTGCAAGGCTGCCGACAAGCCTTTCACCGTCTTTGGAGAACGCAACAACTGACGGGGTTGTCCTTCCGCCCTCTGTATTTGCGATTACAACAGGTTTGCCACCCTCCATGACTGCCATACAGGAATTGGTTGTTCCAAGATCAATGCCTATTACTTTATTTGATACCATGATTCTTATTCCTCCTTACCTTTTGACACGGCAACTTTTGCGCAGCGGATTACCTTTTCATCCATGCAGTAGCCGCAGATAATTTCGTCAATAATTATACCTTCTTCACTATCCGATGGCACATAAGCAATTGCCTCATGCATATTCGGATCGAATTTCTTGTTCACAGACTCTACAGGAGTTATGGACTGGGATTTCAGGACTTTTTCAAGAAGTTTCTGGATCTGTTCAAGACCTTCCCTTAATTTACTGTCATCATCTGACTTCAGGGCACGGTCAATGTTGTCTGAGACATCAAGGATCTCAACAGCAAAATTCTCAACCGCCCGTTTTGAGCGGTCAGAAATATCTTTTGAACTTCTCTTTTTGTAATTTTCAAAATCTGCTGCAAGTCTGAGATATTTATCCTTCAGTTCAGCGTTCTCTGCAAGAAGTTTCTCTTCAGCGGACTTCTCCTCTACCACCTCTGCATCCGCAGAAGCAGCATTTTTTTCCGGAGTTTTATCCTTCGGAAGCTCTGTGTCGTCAGAGACACAGGTATCCGGAGTTTCCCGGATGTCTTCTCCTGAAATATTATCTTCTGAATTATCCTTTTTCATCATCCATTCTCCAAAGAGTCCTGATTATACTCGTAATACCATAATAGATGGATTGTAGTTCTATATAATTGTTTTTTAGAATCTGCAAGCGGTTCTATATATACCCTAGCATTAGACAAAATCAGCAAAAAAATAAGAAAGGATATTATTTACAAAAAAATATGAGAGAATTATCTGATTTTTATCCCCATATTATGCACAAATTCCTTCATCTTGGGCGGAAGTTCCTTCCACCTCCAGAGTCCAAAGCGCACATATCCAGGGTCAAGTTTATTTTCAGATGCCCATTTAAAGAGATAGTCATCCCATCTTCTGTACAGATCAGGAAGTAGTTCGCGCGTCCTCTCAGCTTCACTCTCAAGCATTGCAGGGCACATCCAGCAGCCAACCCTTTCATAACCCATATCATAGAGAGGATTTAACGGAAGTTCACGCCACCAGACATATAAAAATACCTCCAGAGCACGCCAGTTCCTTATCGGCGACAGATTCAGTTGATTTCTGTTATAAGGGTTCTCAATTGCAGGGGGGAGGTTTGATCTCGCAAATGATTCATACCATCTGTTGCCCTGGACTGTAATGCAGGGACCATCTTCATCAAGCCATAAAGAGACAGGGTGTAGCTTTAAACGCTCGCAGCACCAGCGGTCATCCTTGCATGGAAGTCCGTGTTCAAGGAGATTCTTCCGGAAGTCATCACCATGAAAGACCTTTGTTATACCGCAGCCCGCCACAAATTCCACAGTCTGCGGAAATTCCATTCCGGTATTCACATAATATGAATCTGTTATACCGGCCCTTTTTGCAAGTTCCAGTACAGCTGTTGAATCCTTCCCTCCGGAAAAGGAGACATTCACATTAGGCCTTCTGTCAATGTTATACGCAACTTCCGCTTTAATAAAACGAACTGCATTCCTCTCAATATTTTTCAGATGCTTTTTGTTGCAGTATATGACTCTCTCCCAGTCAGGATCAGGCATATCTGTGTCACCGGGAACAACATGACCAATCTGTTTTATCTTAACAGAATCATCTGCCAGAATACCAACACCATACTTCCTTCCGGCTTTAATTATAACAGGACCGGGAGTAAGTCCGGCTGATTTTTCAGGAGCAATCTTTATTTTCTTACCGCCGATTCTCTTTCCTGACGGAATATCACCACTCACATCAATGATTCCCTTTGTAATTCCGGGCAGAAGCGTCTGAAGGGATTCAAATGACGGCTCAAAGGTAAAATTCCGGGTGACAGGATCAAAAGAGAGCCATCCAAATCTCACACCATTGGCAATCACAAGATCATTTCTGTCAAAACCTCCGGTCTTGTTGAAGAGAATAACTTTTGGGAGAATATTGCAGCCAAATCTCTCAATGAGAAGATCTGATATCAGCTTATGATCATACTCAAGACCAGGTCTAACATCATATGGCTTTAACAGGGGCATCTCAGTGCCCCTCGCCTTACAGCCGCAGACACCACCTATAAGGGGAACATTGCATTCGGGACACCAGAAAAGACTTTTTTTTAATATTGGATCGGGATTTTTTTTCATCAGAATATATAAAGTCTGTCAGTATTGCCAATAATAATGTTTATCACGGCTGTTTTTTTGCATCTCAGGACAGTTTTTTAGATTTCAAAATTAAATAATAATGTATGAAATACGCACTTCTTTCTGTCTGGGACAAGACCGGAATTATCCCGCTTGCACAGGCACTTAATGATAACGGATATAAAATTCTCAGTTCAGGCGGAACCGCCAAAATACTAAAGGAAGCAGGGCTTGATGTGACAGAAGTATCCGAATATACCAAAGCTCCGGAAATGATGGACGGAAGGGTTAAGACACTTCACCCAAAGATTCACGGCGGTCTTCTCGGAAGAAGAGGAAAAGATGACGCAGTGATGGCAGAGAACGGAATAGGGCCTATTGACATCCTCGCTGTCAATCTCTATCCCTTTAAGGAGATGTCAGGCAAAGATCTCCCGCTTGATGAACTTATCGAATACATAGATATCGGCGGCCCGGCAATGATCAGGGCAGCTGCAAAGAATTTTAAGGATGTTGCAGTAGTCATAGAACCGTCAGACTACGAAAAAGTGATCAATGCCATAGAAAAAGAGGGCCTGACATATGATGACCGGAAATACCTCGCAGCAAAGGTATTCACAAGAATGGCAGCATATGATGGTGCAATAAGCAATTACCTCAATTCAGAGGGGAGGACAGTGCCGACATCCTATACCGTCCAGTTCAGAAACGGAAGAGAACTTCGCTATGGTGAAAACCCACACCAGACCGCCGCAGTTTTCGGAGATACAGGTATTGCCGGACAGATACCACTCCAGGGAAAGGCAATGTCATACAACAATTACCTTGACACTGATGCGGCAACCGGACTTTTAAGGGAATTTGACGAAATTACAGCAGTGATTGTGAAGCACAACAACCCATGCGGTGTGGCAACCGGAGATTCACTTCATGAGGCATACCTCAGGGCAAGGGATGTCGATCCTGTCTCAGCATACGGCGGAATAGTTGCTCTTAACCGGAAGGTAGATTCAGATGTAGCAGAAGAACTTGCATCCACCTTCATTGAAGTTGTCATTGCACCATCCTATACTGAAAAAGCCCTTGCGATTATGAAGAGAAAAGAGAATATGCGCGTGCTAATTCTTCCGGAAGAGACCGATAAAGAAGAGTTAAGGACAATTGACGGCGGCGCCCTTCTTCAGAGGACACCAAAGATCACACAGGAAAACTGGGAGGTTGTCTCAGAACGTGACCCGACACCGGATGAAATTGACGCAATGAAGTTTGCAATGAAGATCTGCAAACATACAAAGAGCAATGCCATCATATTTGCAGACAAAAACTCAGCACTGGGCATAGGTGCCGGACAGATGAACCGTGTAAATTCAGCAGAAATTGCAATTAAAAAGGCAAATTTCCCGCTCAAAGGATCAGTTGTCGCATCTGATGCCTTCCTTCCGTTTGCAGACACACTTGAAACCGCCGCAGAGGCAGGTGCAACCGCACTCATCCAGCCAGGAGGTTCAATCCGTGATCAGGAGGTTATTGATGCTGCAAATAAACTCAATATTGCAATGATATTCACCGGCATCAGGTACTTCAGACATTAATCAAATCTTCTTTTTTTTCATAACACAAAACAGACAATTCCGGATTCAAACGATCGTGTTATATGATAGCATGCTACATATTAGCATGGAGTTTTAGTATATGTTTTTTGGATTGCCTGATACAACCCTCTTTGCAGTTTCAGGTGCCACCGCACTAATATTGTTCGCACTTCTCTTATGGGGCCTGACCTTTAAGGAGGCAGATATTTGAACGGCGACTTTCTGACAATGGGGATTATCGCCATCTATGCACTTGGTCTAATACTCATAGGTGGCTGGGCATCAAGGAAGGTCCATAATACTGAAGATTATGTGCTTGCCGGAAGATCGCTTGGTTTCTGGGTATTTACAATATTAATGGTCGCTTCGGTATGCAGCGGAATGACACTTGTCGGCGTCTCAGGTTTTGGCTATGCCTCAGGCTGGCCGGGCATATGGGAGCAGCTTGCAGTGCCGTTTGCGGCATCATTTGCAATAATTGTCTTTGGAGTAAAACTGCATTATATCGGCAAAAAAGCAGGATATATGACGGTTGAAGATTATTTTGCACACAGGTTTGAAAGCCCGAAGATGGTAAGGGGAATTTCAGCCGTTGCAGGCATTGTTGTATCTCTGATTTATCTTGTTGGACAGTACACTGCCATCAGCATAGTTCTGGTCTGGCTTTTTGACATTGATCACAGAGTAGCCCTCATAATTGCGGCAGTCATAATTACGGCTTACACAGTCATAGGCGGCATGTATGCCGTTTCATGGACAACACTGATACAGGGCGGAATTCTGATTGTTGGTGTCTTCATCATGGCACCTCTTGTAATAATTTCAGCAGGAGGGCTTGAACATATAAATGAAGTCCTGACATCCATTGATCCTAATATGGTACAGCCATACTACCCGTCGGCATATGCAGCTTATGCCTACTGCACACCTGAATTTTTGGTATCATTTGTAGTACTGCTTACAGTCGGACTTGCCTGTGCACCGCATGTAGTGAACAATGTGCTTGCTGCAAAGGATGATAAATTCTTTAAATGGTCACCACTGATTGCATTCGGACTTTACATGGTTGTAATGTTTCTTGTGAAATTCTCAGGATTTGCTGTCAGGGTGCTTGTTGAGGAGGGAAAACTTGTACTTCCGGATGCAGTCAATGCCCAGGATTTTGCATTTATGTACGGCGTTGAATATGCGGCACCAAATGTATTTGTCTGGGCCCTTTTTGCAGTAATTGTTCTCTCGGCAGTCATGTCAACAACTGACAGGCTTATGCTCACAATAGGGACAATGTTCTCCTGGGACGTATACAAAAACCTCTTAAAACCGGAGGCAACAGACAGGCAGATTCTGAGACTTAGTCAGATATGTGTATTCATCTCCGCAGCAGTATCACTTGTCCTGGCTTTGAACCCGCCTGAAATGCTTGCATTCCTCATATGGATGGGCATAGGAGTTATGCTCTCAACATTTGCAGTGCCTTTCCTTGCCGGACTATACTGGAGGAGGGCAAACTCATACGGAGCAATTGCAGCGATGGTAACCGGACTTATAGCCTCAGGAGTATTTGGCTATTATCACCAGTTCATTGACAAACTGCCAATGCACTTCTCAATGTATTCACTGATATGTGCAGCCATTGCGATGATAATCGTAAGCCTGCTCACTCCGAAAAACTCAGAGGAAGTTTTAGATATGACATTCACAGGTCCTTACATCCAGCCAAAAGAACTTAAAAAATAACATTTTTAAAAAATATAAGACTTTTTTTATCCGGACTTAACATCATGAACATTTCCCTGTCTGTTAAAGAAATATAAAGAGACAGTAAGATGCAAAAATCCGGCATGATAAATATCATTTAAGACAGAGATCTGACATTGCAGGAGAACTCTGTTTCAATGACCGGAGATGAGATAAGAAAAATAATATTTCATATAGACATGGACAGTTTCTATGCCTCAGTGGAGATGAGAGACCGTCCCGAACTTACCGGAAAACCGGTTGTAATCGGAGCAGATCCAAAAGAGGGGCATGGCAGAGGAGTCGTCAGCACCTGTTCATATGAAGCAAGAAAATTCGGTATAAAGTCCGCCATGCCGGTATCAAACGCCTACCGTTTATGCCCGCAATGTATATTTCTTCCGGTCAATATGTCTCTTTACAGGAAAGTCTCTGAAAATGTAATGGGTATTTTAAGACAGTTTTCCGATAAATTCCAGCAGGTGAGTGTTGATGAGGCATATCTTGACATGAGCCACCTTAAAGATTATAATAATGCTGAGGATGTCGGATACCGGATAAAGGAAAAAATAAAGGAAGAAGAGAGAATCACATGCTCGGTCGGAATCGGCCCCTCAATGGTCATAGCAAAGATATCCTCGGATTATAATAAACCGGACGGGCTCACCATTGTAAAACCAAAGGAGGTTATGGACTTTCTCGCCCCCATGCCGGTCGGAAAGATACCGGGCATAGGAAAAAAATCAGTGAAAAAGCTTGAAAAACACAGCATAATAACCATTTCAGACCTTAGAAAATGCAACATCCAGAGTCTTAGCTCAGCATTCGGAAAACATGGTGAAACAATGTACCGGATGGCAAGGGGTATTGACAGCCGCGAGGTCAGGGAAAAAGAGGGAAGAAAATCAATAGGACGACAGACAACCTACGAAAAGGACGTTACGGACACCACTGCAATAATGGAAAGCCTTGACTGGATATGCAGGGACATTCACAGAAGAATGTTAAAACAGGGTTACAGATGCAGGACAGTCACAGTAAAAATAAGATATTCCGGATTTATTGACAGGGCAAGATCAAAGTCCCTTATACACCACACAGGCAGTCTCTCAGAAATTATGAGATGTGCAGAGGAAATTTTTTCAGAATTATATGATGAAAGACCGGTCAGGTCATTTGGAGTTACAATCTCAGGATTTGAGGGCGGAGATTTCATTCAGAAAAGGCTTGATGAATATATAAACTTAAAATAATCACCCATAAGAAATTATTCCGTACGTTCAGAAACAGTGCCGTTATAAATAAGACATCCCACGGGATTTACAGGACTCTTATTTAAAAAAATATAGGAAAAAAGTATTAGAATTCAGCTTTTTTTGCTGGTTCAAACCTAATATCACAGCCCTTTATTGTACGGCTGCCCATGGTGTTGTGAACCTCTTTTGCAAATTTAAGAGGAATATCAACGAATGAGAAGTTCTCATAGATATCAATTGCACCAATAGAGTTGCCCGGAATTCCGGTCTCTCCGGCTATTGCGCCGACGATGTCACCAGGCTTAATCCTCTTGTTCTTTCCAATGCTGATGAAGAACCTGACCATACCTGTCTCCCCGCCGGTCTCTTCATAACTTTCCTCATCGCTTTTGACCTTATGTGAACCCATATATATTTTAAGCATTGCAGCGGCAACGTCTGAGGCATCACAGTCATTCTCTTCCAGGAACCTTTCAATGACAGTGAGGTAGCATCCGGAATCTTCCTCAGACATAATTTCCTTTACATTCTCAATATATCTCTCGACACGGCTGTTTTCAACATCCTTTAAGCCTGGTTTCTGGATTCTCTTAAGCCCGGACTTTGAGATCCTCTTGAGCATCTTCAGTTTGCCGTATTCCCTTGGGCCGACAAATGTATATGATGTACCTGACCTTCCTGCACGTCCGGTTCTTCCGATTCTGTGAATATAGTATTCAGTATCCTGAGGGACATCATAATTATAAACAGTATCAATATCATCAACATCAATACCTCTTGCAGCGACATCGGTTGCGATAAGGATATCAATTGTTCCGTTTCTGAACTTACCCATTACACGGTCCCTCTGCTGCTGTTTGAGATCTCCGTGAAGTCCTTCTGCAAAATATCCACGTGAGCGTATAACTGATGAAAGCTCATCAACTCTCTTTTTGGTATTGCAGAATACTATTGCCTGTCCGGGCCCTTTGATATCAATAAAGCGGCAGAGAAGATCAGCCTTTTCGCTCTCCCTCACCTCAAGGTAAAACTGCTCAATTGACGGGACTGCAAGTGTCTTTGGAGTAATACTTACAAATTCCGGATTGGTCTGGAAGGACTTTGAGATCCTCAGAATCGGGGCAGGCATTGTTGCTGAGAAGAGAACGGTCTGGCGTTCTTCCGGTGCGTAACCTAAAATCTCTTCCAGGTCTTCCCTGAATCCCATATCAAGCATCTGATCAGCTTCATCAAGGACAACAAAGTTAACATCAGACATTGAAAGGGTCTTCCTGCCGAGATGGTCAATGACCCTTCCCGGAGTGCCGATAATTACCTGAACTCCACGTCTTATGGCTGATATCTGTCTCTCAATTGGCTGTCCACCGTAGATTGGAAGGATTTTGATATCATCCATATATTTAATCAGACGGTTAAACTCCTCTGCGATCTGGATTGTAAGTTCTCTTGTAGGTGCAAGAACAATTGCCTGGACAGTTAATTTATCAGGGTCAACTTTCTCAAGAAGAGGGATTGCAAATGCTGCTGTTTTACCTGTACCTGTCTGTGCCTGGGCAGTTATGTCCTTTCCGGACATTATCAGTGGTATTGAAATATTCTGTATGGGCGTTGGTTCTTCAAAACCCATATCTTCTATAGCTTTAAGTATTTCGTTTGAAATATCAAGTTCGTTAAATTTCAAAAAAGAAGACATTTCAGTATTATATGATCTATGGCTATATTATTCTTTAGTGTGTACCAGAAAATCCGGGCACAAAATAACAATCACCCTGCCGATGATTTCCGGCAGAACAGATATATCCTACAATATACACAGATTAAAAATAAAGCCAAAAACCACACAGATAAAAGAATATACCCACAAATACGAGCATTTCAGGAATCAGAACTCAAATTAATATATGATGGTCCGGAAAACAGGATGCGCAGAAACACAAAAAAAAACTAAACACGCAGAAACCGGACATAAAAATAATAAAATCGCGGAGACATGCGGCACACCCACAAAAAAAGTTCAGACAGTCATACTGGTTTCATTATGCCACCCTTTCTTTCCGGTTAACGGAACAAAGCGGACCCCACCGTATGAAGATATCACAGCTTCTCCGTTTGTCATCCTGATCTTCATAAGGGTCTGGGAGTAATAATCCCCCACCGGAACAACCATCCTCCCACCTTCCTTAAGATTAATGAATAGATATTCCGGCACCCGAGGAGAGGCCGCAGTGACAACTATACAGTCAAACATGCCATATTCCCGGGCAGCATCTGTCCCGTCTGCACAGACAACCTCAACATTATAAATGCCGGCATCACGGAGGTTTTCCCTTGCTTTTTCTGCAAGTTCAGGGATTATCTCAACCGAAATAACCTCATGGACAATCTCTGCCAGTACTGCGGACTGGTACCCTGATCCTGCACCAAGTTCCAAAACCCTGTCAGAATTACAGGGTTCAAGGAGTTCACTCATAACTCCCACAATATATGGTTGTGAGATCGTCTGTCCGTACCCGATAGGGAGAGGTTGATCACTATAGGCATATCTCCTGAGATCTTCAGGGATGAAAATATGCCGGGGCACCTTCTCCATTGCCGCAAGAACCTCACTATCCATAACTCCCCTCTGCCGAATCTGGTATTCAACCATATCCAGACGCAACTTCCGGTAATAATTCTCATCCAAAATTATCTCCTCCCGGATTCTATAATCGGCGGAGTAGTATATATTTTTTAACCGGGCGTCCGGTCAGTACCACATAAATCATACAGATAAATGACATTATAAAAGTGCAGGAAAAAATGTTTTTTCACCCGTTTTTTGCATAACAGGCAATTTTTCCGGATAAGATAATAAAAATCACCGCTGAGATTATGACAATAATCCCTGAAGAGTTGTAATAGACACCAAGTCCGTATATATCAATAATAATTCCACCGATTACAGGAGCTATCATATCACCGACACCCCTGACAGAATTATAAATGCCCATCACAGCACCCATACCCCCTGCCCGCCCTGCCTCAACCATATAGGCGTTTAAGGCAGGATATACAAATAGTCCTCCGACTGCATGAAGCAGTGAAAGCAAAAGCAGGAGATAAAGGCTCCCTGCAACAGATATAGCAATAAACGCCACACCCATTATCAGGCAGCCAAGAGGCACAAGATACCTTCTGCCCCTGCGGTCAGCAATATTACCAAATACCATCTGTAAAATTCCGGCTGAGAAGACATTCAGGGATATAATAAGGCCGGCAGAACCGGGAGACAGCCCAATTCCAGGAACATAAATCGGGATAAACACCAAAAGGCCAATCATGCCGAACTCTGTCACAAAGGTGACAATCAGAACTCCTGCATAGAGGGGACTATGTAAGAGCAGTTTAAGGGCATCAGATGAAAAAATACCGGATATACGGGAAAAACCTGATTTTATGGCTTTCCCGGAGGCACTGCAGTCATTCACCCCAGAAATTTCATCTCTGTCACCAGAGATAATATCTCCGTTAATTTCATTCCGGATTTTTGTATCTGAGGGCAGAAATAGCACAAGAACAAGAAATGCAAGTGTTGAAAGCAGAGTTAAGGAGTAAAATGCCGCCTTAAAACCAGAGAGATCATAGAGATATCCACCTATTAGAGGACCTGCACCAAAGCCAAAGAGGATTGCAGCCTGAAATTTTGCCATAAAACCGGCTTCTTCACCGGGGTCCGCAATCTCTCCGAGATATGCCATTGCAACAGGTGCAATCATTGCAGACGAAATGCCGTGAATCAGCCTGACTGCAACAAGTGTCATAACATCACCGGCGATAATGTACCCAAAAGAGATTAAAGCATAGAGCAGAAGTCCGGATGCGATTATCTTCTTCCTGTCGCATCTGTCAGAGAGTGAGCCAAAATATGGCATAAATACCGTCCTTGAGAGTGCAAACGCACCAAAGACAACGCCAATCCAGAAACCTGATGCACCAAGATTATCTGCATAAACACTGAAGAGAGGCACAACAATGCCAATCCCTACAAGGGAGATGAAGACACAGAGCGATAAAATAAAAAGTATTCTGTATTTATCCGGATTTTTGGGAGAACTGCCACTTAAACTAAAATTATTCCTGTTTTTCAGATCATTATTCAATTCTGTTCCCCTGACTGATGAAAAATATGATATGATTCAATACCATGACTGCAGATACTGTCAGAACCACCTGTTTCAAAAATTACAGAGAACAGAGACACCCTAATCAGCACATATTATATCTTTGGAATAATGTTTAACAGGTGCTGAAGCGGAAAACAAGATTATGCTGAAAGATGAATAAACATAATCAGCAGATCAGTCACGACTCATCAGTCACTCTGATTATAGTTCAGAATTATATTTAAACAGTTCAGCAAGCCTTCTCTTCAGCACAACTGCACTATCCGTTAAACTGTTACCATCTCCAGGAAAAAAACGGTCGTAAAGGAGACGGAAACTATCATTAATCTCAAGCATAGCCTGTTTTAAGGTTGAGGCACGCACCACAATGCTGAACTCCTCATTGAAGAGAATGAAAACACCATCTTCAGCGTCCCATTCTACCAGAAATTCAACATTCCGGGAGAGAAACCTCACATCATCCCTTGAAAATATCACTTCTGAAACCTGAATATTGCCAGAACCAGGTAACAGATCAGGCCTTTTATCTTCAGTTACGTGACTCATCAGTATTCTACTCTCTTATGCTATCGGGATGACATCTGTGCAGAAATTTCTCCGGGAAGAAAATATAACTGGTTTATTTGCTGACCGGTAAACCGTCCGGCTTTCTTATTTTATCTGATGAAAGCTGCCCTGCCGGCATAACGTGCAGAATCACCCATCTCCTCTTCAATTCTAAGCAGCTGATTGTACTTCTCAACACGCTCCCCTCTTGCGGGTGCACCTGTTTTTATCTGCCCTGTGCCAAGTGCAACCGAGAGATCTGCTATGAATGAATCTACAGTCTCACCACTTCTGTGAGAGACCATAGCTGCCCATCCGTTCTTCTGTGCAAGGCGTACAGCGTCAATTGTCTCTGTAACAGTCCCAATCTGGTTTAATTTTATAAGGACTGCATTTGATACACCCATCTCAATTCCTCTCTTTATTCTCTCAACATTTGTGACAAAAAGGTCATCACCGACAAGCTGAACCTTATCCCCTATTGCATCCGTTAAAAGCTTCCAGCCGGCCCAGTCATCCTCCGCAAGCCCGTCCTCAATTGAGAGAATCGGATATCTCTCACAGAGATCCTTATAATATTCAACCATCTCTGCGGAGGTGAGCTTTCTCCCTTCACTCTTTAAGTCATACATTCCATCCTCAAAGATCTCACTTGATGCCGGATCAAGAACAATGCCCACTTCCTCCCCGGGTTTATAACCGGCCTTCTCAATGGCCTTCATAATAAGCTTAAGTGGCTCTTCATTCGAAGGTACTTTCGGGGCAAAACCACCTTCATCACCGACACCGGTGCTGTGTCCCTCTTCCTTTAAAATTCCCTTTAGTGTCTGATATATCTCCGCGCCCCACCTTAAGGCTTCAGAAAAACTTCCGGCGCCTACAGGAGCGATCATAAACTCCTGAAGATCTGCGCCCTGCCAGTTTGCATGCGCACCACCGTTCATAATATTCATACACGGGACAGGCAGAACAAAGTTTTCCGATTCCGCAATCTTTCCAAGATACTTCCATAATGAAAGCCCTTCAGCCTCCGCTACCGCTCTTGCTGATGCCATTGAGACTGTCAGAATAGCATTTGCTCCGAAATTGCCCTTATTAGGAGTACCATCTGCCTCAGTCATTCTTCTGTCAAGCCCGCTCTGATCAGTTGCATCCATACCGGACACTGCAACTGAAATATCAGAATTTACAGCAAAAACAGCATTCAATACTCCCTTTCCGCCGTACCTTGACTTATCACCGTCACGAAGTTCAACAGCCTCATGAATTCCTGTCGAGGCACCTGAGGGGCATGCCGCCCTTCCTGTCACGCCGCACTCAAGTGTAACATCTGCTTCTACAGTCGGATTTCCGCGGGAATCCAGAATTTCCCTTGCTTTAAGTGACCTGATCTTTGTATCCATATAATAATCTCCAGAAGCACAATGGCCCGTAATTTACCAGATAATAGTTTGTCCTTTATACAATAAATATGCAATAATCCGGACTCACATGAGACAGCGATAATCCGTCCGGAAAGGATTTACACAAAGCCCCGGCTATGACCGGTTAACAGGTTATTTGTAAACCAAAATCCAACCTGAATAACGTGAAGACTGCAATACTCGGGGCCGGACTTACAGGACTTACCCTTGCAAGACTTTTAAGAGAGAAGGGAGAGGAGATAACTGTCCTTGAAAAAGAGAAAGAAATCGGAGGACTCTGCCGCTCAAAGACCGAAGAGGGATTCACCTTTGACATCGGCGGCTCCCATATCATATTCAGCCGGGACACGGAAGTATATGACTTCATGTGCGGGCTATTAAGAGAAAACAGGGACACCAGAGACCGCAACACCAAAATATTCTACAAGGACAGTTACGTTAAATATCCATTTGAAAACGGACTTTATCAGCTGCCGCCCGATGACCGTTTCTTCTGCATAAATGAATTTGTAAAAAACCTCATAGCACTTGAAAAAGGTGAATTAAAAGAGCCTGAGAATTTCAGGGAGTGGGTGTATTACACATTCGGAAAAGGCATTGCAGAGTCATACATGATTCCATACAATGAAAAAATATGGAATTTTCCGACTGAGAAGATGTCGCACCACTGGGTTGAAGGAAGAATCCCGCGCCCGCCTGTGGAGGACATAATAAAGGCATCAATAGGAATCGAAACTGAAGGATATACGCACCAGTCGGTATTCTCATATCCTGTAAAAGGTGGAATAGAAGCACTCATACACGCAATAGCAGAACCCATAAAAAATGATATAATAAGAGAATTCTGCGTCAGAACTATAAAAAGAGATAAAGACGGATCCTTTATAATAGGAAACGGAAACGAAGAGATCAGGTGCGATAAAATAATCTCAACACTTCCGCCGCAGATACTACTGCCCTGTATGGAAGACGTACCGGAGGAAGTCATCAGTGCCTGCCGTGACCTGAAGTACAACTCAATTGCATGTGTCGGCATAGGTGTGAAAGGAGATTTAAATGACATTTCATGGTTATATATCCCGCAGACCGAACTTGGTCCGGCAAACAGGATCTCATTCCCTTCAAATTATTCTGTAGAAGTCTCACCCGAAGGTCACTCATCCATTCTTGCAGAAATTACATTCAATGAAGGCGACCGGATCTCTGCCATGTCTGATGAAGAAATAGCGGAGAGTGCAATAGCCACTTTATGCAGAATGGGCATTATGAAAAGTCCGGATGATGCCGTATATAAGACAGTTGAGAGATTCGATTACGCATACGTCGTCTATGACACAGAATACCAGAACAATGTAAAAATTGTCAGAAACTACATTGAATCAGCAGGAATCGATCCTGTCGGGAGGTTTGCTGAATTTGAGTACCTTAATATGGACGGGTGCATCAGAAGGGTTCTGGACTATACAAAAGATCTCAGCTGAGAAAAATCAGGAGATTAAAATCCGGTGTATGCCCGGGAAATAACAAAAATATCTTTTTTAAGAAGGCTGACTGATTATGAACAATGAAAAACGGTCCGGGTAAAGTTTTCAGATATGAAAATCTGCTTTTGATTGTCATCTCCATCGGCGTCTTTATGGACGGTCTTGATGGCGCAATTGTAAACGTCTCACTCCCGCAAATTGCTCAGGATTTCGGAGCGGAAATTGAATTTGTATCCCTTGTTGTCACTGCATATCTCATATTTCTGAGTGGACTGATGATTACATTCGGAAAAATAGCCTCATATAAAGGTGCAAAAAAAATATACATAACCGGAATCGGACTTTTTACAGTATCATCACTGCTATGTGCACTATCAACAGGAATTGAGATGCTGATACTCTTCAGATCACTCCAGGGTGTTGGTGCGGCAATGATTGCACCAACAGCTATCGGAATAGTGGCAAAGGAAGTACCGGAAGAAAGACGGGGAAAATCTCTTGGCATTCTTGTTGCAGCATCATCATTTGCCTTTGCACTCGGACCTGTTGCAGGCGGATTCCTGACAGAATATCTGAGCTGGCACTGGATATTTCTGATAAACATACCCATAGGCATAGCCGCGACAGCTCTGTCTCTGAAATATATACCCAAATCAGAGATTATTCCGGATGAAAACCACAAAAAGACCGGTACCTTTGATTATACAGGATCATTACTATTCCTGATCTCAGTAGCAATATTAATCACAACCCTTGGAATGGCAGGAGATGCAGGACCACTCTCCCCATCCGTAATAACCTCACTTGCAGTCTGTGCAGCCCTCTTCTACCTGTTCATCAGAAGAGAAAAATCGGTGCCGGATCCGGTACTGGACATAAGTATCTTCAGAATTCCGGCATTCAGCAGTTCGACTGCAACTTATATGCTCATAATGGGTGCATTCGGAGGCGCGGTTTTAATCCTGCCTTTCTACTTTCAGTACATCAAATCATGGTCACCCGCAATGGCAGGGCTTGCACTCCTCATACCATCAGTTATGATAACCATATTCGGACCTCTGGGAGGAATGGCAGCAGACAGATTCGGAACAGGGACAGTATGTGTCATTTCCGGAATTCTGGCAACAGCAGGATTTTTTGTTACATCATTTTACTCTGTAAATGCCACGCTCATCTTCATTGCAGCAACACTTCTCCTTCTGGGACTTGGCTGTGGCCCTCTGATGAGCGCGGGTGCATCAGGAATCATCTCTTCTGCACCGGCAGAAAAAAAGGAGATCGCATCAGGAATCATGAGCACATCAGTCTATCTCGGAACAGCAATAGGTACAGCTGCATTTACCGCCATATTCAGCCTTTTTACCAGAACGGCTTCAAGTTCAATGAACCCGGGTGCAGATGCATTTTTAGACGGATTTTTTTCATGTTTTATAGCCGGGACATTATTCTGTCTTACTGCAACTCTTCTGGCATTTGCACAGAAGAAAGAAAGTTCAGCTTAAATCAAAAATCACCTTTTTTAAAAAGAGATTACAGACCTATACCTATATTGCCTAAAAACCAGAAATTACTAAGAACAGATGGAACCCAGAATTTCGGTTGTAATACCAACTTACAACGAGGAAGGCAACATTACTGCCTGCCTTGAATCACTCTCAAAACAGACAATTCCAAGAGATGAATATGAACTTATTGTCGTTGACGGCGATTCGGCTGACAGAACACGTGAATTTGCAGAAAAAATTGCAGACCGGGTTTTCATCCAGAAAAGCAAAAGGGTCGGCGGCGCAAGAAATGACGGTGCAGAGGTTGCAAAAGCTGACATACTTGCAACAACCGATGCAGACTGCCTGATCCCGGAAGACTGGCTTGAAAATATTCTTTCAGCCTTTGAAAACAACCCGGATACAGTGCAGCTGTATGGAACAGTAGCACCGATAGAACCCGGAATAAAGCACAAAATATCACTTTTCCTTGCCAATGTTTTCTCAGGACTCGGATATTATACACATACCCTGTATTATACACTGGGGTGCAATACAGCATTCAGAACAGAGGCATACCACTCCATAGGTGGGTATAAATGCATTGATGCCGGGGATGACCTTGAAATAGCACAGAGAATGAGAAAAATCGGAAAAGTCAGACTGAGCACCAGAATTAAAGTCAGGTTTTCAATGAGAAGATATGTTCAGTTTGGAACCCTCAAATCACTGTATATCTGGCTGTATATCGTAATTAAAGGTGGAAATTCATCCAAATATACATACGCAAGACAGAAATACAAATAATACAACGACAATATCATTCTTTTTTGCCAATTTAAATGTCAGAGAATTTTTTAAATCTATAAAATATGTTATCAACCATACCTATTATTGCCTCAGAGAACATTCTATCTAAAGCAGACAAGTCTGCAAGAGTACTAAAATGAACGGAAGAGATAATTTCGGTGGACGCAGAAATTTCGGCGGACCAAGAGAGATGCACAAGACAACATGCTCAGACTGCGGAAAAGAATGCGAAGTACCATTCGTACCTACCGAAGGAAGACCTGTATACTGCAACGACTGCTTCCCAAAGCACAGAAAGCCTAGATACTAATATCCGGGGAAATAAGGGCCGGATTTCGGCCACTTCTTTTTTTAATACTGATTATTTACACAAGACCAGCCAGTGCCTTTTCTCTCAGCAAAAATATTAAACAAACAGATAAACAGAGAGATATTCCACCAATTCTTCAAAAAAAGCAAAAAATCCATGGTTATATACAAAACAATATACCTGATTCATTCTTAATCTGAAGTACCCCACTGAAGTGTTAATATGATTAAACTCAATGCAAAACTGATGGATATCGATTACCGGGGAGTTATGCTCAACCGGGAGGATTCAAGGAAAGTAGGAGTACTTGACGGAGACCGTGTCCAGATAATAAATCAGCAGAAAGGCGTCTCTGTACAGGCAGTGGTCACAACAACCGAGACAATTGTCCCAAAAGGAACAGTCGGGATCTTTTATGTTACCAATAAACGCCTTGATGCCAAGGAAGGGGAAACATTTGAAATCAGGGTTGCAGACCGTCCTGTATCAATAGATTACATCAAGAAAAAGATGGACGGAGGCAAATTCACCTCGGAAGAAACGTTTTCGGTTGTAAATGATATTGTAGATGATGTGCTCTCACCAGGAGAGGTGAGTGCATATATTACAGGATCTTATATCAACGGACTTGATATGGACGAAATTGAATACCTGACACGCGCAATGGTCTCAACAGGAGAGCAGATCACATTCGGGTCCCACCCGATAGTGGACAAGCATTCAATAGGCGGAGTTCCGGGGAACAAAATATCCCTCCTTGTTGTTCCAATCATCGCAGCAGCCGGGCTTAAAATTCCAAAGACAAGTTCAAGGGCAATCACCGGCGCGGGAGGAACAGCTGATCTTATGGAAGCCCTATGCCCGGTCTCATTTTCAGCAGAAGAAGTCAGGCAGATGACAGAAAAAGCAGGTGCCGTAATCGTCTGGGGAGGTGCAACAAATATTGCTCCTGCGGATGACAGGATTATCACCCACGAATACCCCTTAAAGATTGATGCCAGGGGTCAGATGCTTGCAAGTGTGATGGCAAAGAAGTATGCAGTAGGTGCTGATCTCGTGGTCATTGACATCCCTGTAGGAGAGCATGCAAAGGTTAAAACTCCTGAAGAGGGAAGAAAACTTGCAAGAGAATTCATTGACCTTGGTGAGAGACTCGGCATGAGAGTTGAATGTGCACTCACTTACGGGGAGTCACCCATAGGACATGCAATAGGTGTAAATCTTGAGGTTTGTGAAGCCTTAAAAGCTCTTGAAGGAGCGGACATTCCCGGGTCCCTCATACAGAAAAGCACATCACTTGCCGGGATTGCTCTTGAGATGGCCGGAAAGGTGCAGAGTGGTGAAGGAGCAAACGCGGCAGCCGAGATTCTCAAATCCGGAAAGGCACTTAAGAAGATGAAGGATATAATTGAAATTCAGGGTGGAAATCCGGATATTAAATCAGATGACATCCTTCCCGGAAGCTATTCATATGAGATAAAAGCTCCTGAATCCGGATATATTGTGGAACTCAACAACAGTTCACTTATAACCATTGCAAGAACCGCCGGAGCTCCAAACGATCACGGAGCCGGAATATATATCCATAAAAAGAAAGGCAATCATGTCGGAAAAGGTGAACCAATCTTTACAATTTACGCTGACAGACCATGGAGGCTTGAAAATGCGCTTGAGACAGGAAGACGCCTTATGCCGGTAATTGTTGAGGGGATGATGATAGACAGGGTTCCTTCAGATTACTGGAGAAATTCCAGGCAACTATAATACCCATTAACAATTACAATAATTATTTTTACGCGCTAAAACCCAGACTCACAATTAAATATCACTGTCAAAGTCGCTGATCTTCCACCCAAGATAATCTTTTATGATGATATATGCCATCTCAGGCGGAATAGCACCTTCTTCTGTAACAATAAGGTCAATGTAGTCTGCCGGAGTTATATCAAATGCAGGATTCCGGACAGTAACATTTGGCATAGTTACTGCAACTTCCGGACATAACACCTCAGAATTATCCCTCTCCTCTATTTTTATAAGTTCTCCGGTGAGGGTTTTAGGTGCAAATTTATAGGTCTCTGCCGCGACCATAACCCTTGTTCTCGCTTCATGCGCAGCGAGGGCAATCTGTGATGTACCTATCTTATTCACAACTGAACCATTGACTGTCACTGCATCGGTCCCGATAACAACGATATCAACATCCTTCATAAAAAAACGGGCAGCAGAATCCACTATGAAATTTGTCTTAATTCCGGCATCGTTAAGAGTTTTAATCGTCAGTAATCCCTGGTTCCGGGGTCTGTCC